>JGI24158J21664_10003753_pt1 | contig 19245 bp, 10 predicted proteins | sample Ectturendosymbi3_FD_21664 | JGI IMG/M metagenome (IMG submission 21664)
TAAAAGTCCTCCACTTATGACGTCACTCACAGACAACCTGCACCCCCCAAGCAAAAAATTTTTTTTCGAGTCTAATCTACTAGACTAGCTTGAACAAGCAAAAATCACCTTGCCAAATTGTAAATGCAGAACTCTGCCACAAGTAGACAAAGACTAAGGAAACAGCAAGAAAATGACATAAGCGCGATTGGGCCTAATGCCTTGGATCAGTGGCTTTTAATATTTCTAACCCTGGGAACCCCATTTCTTATCTTGATGGTGACTGACTGCTTAGGAGAAAGGTCTTTTTCAAGATTCAAAAGAATTAAAAATTGGCTCCATGACTATTGAAACCAATTCATTTGAGACCATTTATTTTAGACCTATTCATTTGAGACCACTTCATTTGAGACCACGATCATGAGACCACAATCATTTGAGACCACGTTCTTTTGAGACCTGTTCATCTGAGACCACATTCACATGAGTCTTTTTCATTTGAGATATTTTCATTTGGGACCACATTCAGTCGCGATAACATACATTTAACACCACATTCATTTGAGACCACATTCATTTGAGATCACATTCATTTTACGCCACGTTAAAGAGAAGCTGTTTTGATTTACTGTGCATCTCATTTTTATGATCAACCTTCCACTTCTTTACGGGAGACCTGAAGTTTTGTAAGGTGACTTCATTTGAAGTTTTGCAAGGTTGCGCCCTTCCGTGTCCAAGGTGGCTCACGCTGGGTTGTAAATGCACTCGCGCTTCAAAACACCGCAGAGGCCAGAAAGCTCTTCACACCTCGGGTTTGGAAGGGAGCGTTTCACCTCTGAAATCTCATTTTGTTAGACCAAGCCAAAGAATTCAAAGAATTATATGTTCTGGGTCTCTGCCTGTTTCCTTTATCGAGGCGGCGCAATAGTTTCAGTTTTTAACTGAGAAATGAAAGACGAGAAATGAAAAAAGAGAAAACGAGACTCACATGAATGTGGTCTCCAATGAACGGGTCACAAATGGCCAGGACAAAACCTATTTACATGTTTTACTTTTACATGTTCAGTCGTATTAAATTCGATTGATGTAGCTTTTTATTTCTCAATACGTTCTTCAATAATGATAGCACAAAGGAAATTTTAACCTCATATCCTTTCGCGCGACTTCGCAGTCGGAAAGAGTAACAAACACACGAATCGCAAATCTAGCAATTGCAAAGATTTTTGAATAGTTTTACTTCACATATTTTGCAAGGAGCAGCAATTTTTGCTCATGACGAAGGCATGTGTGCGAGATTTTCACAGCCGTAGCAGCGATTCGCAACGTGGTCCTCACTCCTTATTACCTTGTGCTTTAATGCCTTTATGCCGCCACACACAGATGCAACGTGTTTTGCTTTATGGTATTGTATGTTTTGGATGCTACCATTGAGCGCAGCTAAGAAAAATTGATGGAAAACTTAAAAACACGTAGGCCATGTACAGTGTGTTGCGAAGCTATATGCCGCCCGGGGCCGACCATAAAAGTGCCACCCTTCCCGCCCCTAAAATTTGCTTAGAAGAATTTAAAATGAAAGACGATCATGTTTTTGATTATTTCAGATAGGGGAATGATCAAACACGCACAAGCTGAAATGGGTCTTATTTTTCATTGTCGATTATAGTATCAGTCTTGCTTTTTCTGATTGTCGCCACCTTTCTCAACATTACTCTTTCTGTTTTTTCTGCTTTCTTACATACGGATATATGAATGCTGCTCATTTTTTCGAAATTTCTTCCCTGTTGCTTTTAGTCTCCGGTAAGTCGCAACACTTGGCTTTAATCGTTTGCTCCAGGGTTTCTCAACCTACGGGCAACGCAAGATTTTTGACGGGTCACGGCCAGGTATTATTGAAATTGATTACATTTGACAAGTTGAACCTTTTAACGAAAACCTAACTCATGAATTGCAAACAACATAATACGCTCTCTTTCGTCATTATGCGTTAAAAATCATTGCGACACGGAAATTTCCGTGCAGCCTGCCATGTTGTGCACAACATGCATTGTTACTGGGGGGCATTTTGAGGCAGACAGGCGGCTCTTGTTGCCATGACAACAACATCTAGAAGCAGGCCTAACCCTTTAACGCCCGTGCGAGCCACTATTGTGGCTCAAACATATTTGGCCAAAACTCGCCAACCGATAGAGCTAGANAGTTATGCGAACACTCTGAAGATGCCGAGTTTTCTGCTTTACATTAAAAATTGGGAAATTTCGGGTTTGAACTTTTTTGATTTGATGTAACGACTGGAGGAGGTCGAGAGACTTTTAGAGGACGTCATTAGGGCTTGAGAAAAAAGTTCAAGTGGCAATTTACTTGTTTTTTCTTTTAAAATGAATTAATCCCCCAGGGATTATTTAATTAGTTATCGCTTTTTTTAGGAAAGCGACAGCACTTTTGCATATCAAATATTTGTCATACGTTACAGGGACGACGTGATGACGTCGCACTGACTTGTCTTTAATGTTCATTTACTCTCTAACGCGATCTGTCGGCAAGTTATGACAAAAATTGCCTCGAGCTTTGTCAGCGGTTCTTGCGGTCCTTTTAAACCTAGTGACACATCTCTCGTGAGAGTTGTGGTAATCTCTTCATCACCCTAACGAGAGATGTGTCAGTTCCTATTATTCCATCATTTATCCAATCAAAATATTTTATTTAATCAACTGGCCAATTACGTTACAGATTGTGTGCTTGTATATTGTCTTCTCAACAAATTTGTATGCAATGTGCATAAGGACAACAGGAAAAATCTGTTCTAAAAGATTAAATATCCTTGAAAATTAATTTTGAGTTGACCCGTTGAGCAAGCACTAAAAGTTTGAACTAAATTAGCCCAGCTTTTTGGTGTCGTTTTACATTAAACCTACATTTGATTTGCAGTTTGGGATTGAAACTGTACAACTCTTTTAAGGGACAGCAAGCAATGACGTTTCTTCAGCTCCTGCTCTGGCGAAATCGGTTTCAATCAAAATTCAAACTAGTGTTTCTCACGAGAAGTCTCAAACTATCACAGACCCTGTACGAAATTATTATGTAACAGACTTCGAAAATAAGTGGGTGACCTCAAGTAGCGTTTATGTTATATAAACCTCAACATGAGTTGGATGAAACACGAACTACTTTTGGCGTGAGTTTTATTAAAACGGGACGAGTAGAACTTACCTCAAAATTTGTAATTATTCTGTTCAAAATACATTCGAGAGGTATAAGAAACATGTAGTTGCAAAATTTACATGAAACCAAGAGCTTAAGGTTTTTCTGTTTAGTTCCGCTCTAAAAATTGCATTGTAATTTAATGCAAGCTGTATGAAGCATTAAAACAATCTTGTTTGTGGAGCATCCAGACTTATTTTCGTGTTTTTGAACATGGGTGTAGGAAGGCGGGCCTTGGCTTCCCCTGGGTTTTGAAAATTTTAGCAAAGAAAGTTGTTTTTTAGTTTCGAGCGGGAAAAAAACAAATTTCAGCACTTTTGACTCCCACAGAAAAATTTTGCAAAAATCCCCTAGTGACCCCCTGGAAAAAATCCTTCCGACGCCCTTGTTGCTGAACAGATAAGAAATCTTCTGGATGAGTTAATTATGTATCTTTGAAAAGAAAGGCGGTGAAAGTTTTAATAGGTAGTAGAAATTTCGTTTTATTTCTGACGATTTTTCGCTGAGTATTTATTCCGCATGTTAAGGCATTGGTAGAGACAACAGAAACACGACGTGCTGGAAAAATCATTTGAAGATATAACGCCGATGCAGCTGCTGATGTAAATTATATGCATTTCGCACAAGCAGGATACAAATAGTTGGTGGTTTCAACTCCTGTTTTGAATCATTGCTGGCATTTTTCTCACACATTTTGGTTGCAGTAGTAACTAGTAACTCAGCACCCAGCATTTTCATTGTGTGCCACGAAAACGTCTTTGCGATATTTTGATCAATATAAAAATTAGAAAATGTGCACGGCAGGGCAATCTTGCTATGTGCACAAACGAAGTTAATGATTAATAGGCATTACTCATTGCAGCTTGGCTATGGAATGTATTTATCTTGTGGCGTAATAACCTGAACTTCATCTGCTGAAAGATTTGTTGATCAACAGATGCCCTGAAGTATTGAAAAATTAATTGGAAGTTGCCGAAACAACGTCAGCTTATTCTTGAATAGTGAGACTTATCTAGAAAATAACAGGAGGAAAAACTGAGAAAAATGTTGCTTTTGGTTCGAGTTTCCTTCTTGATCTGGATCGCTAGACAATAAGTTTTGAAAGTACAAAGCGTTGCTTAAACAATCGAGTGCTAGGACAATCTCTTTCAAAATCTCATACAATACTTTAAAATGTATCAAGAGTGAACGAATTAAATAAACAACAAAGTAACAGGTTTCTTTAATGATGTAAGAGAAAAGCCGTTTGGATGGTCAATGTAATGCAAGTGGAATGCGCTTCGTTGTTTGAAGGTGGCCAACCGTCAATACTTTATTATCATCAGTTTGTTTGTTGGATAAAGTTTTCAGATAACTGTGTAAAAAGGTTTTGTGAAATGTAGCAGCACGTTGGCATTATGTTGATGAACACAGTATTTCTTCCTGCAGTGGTTTTGCTGCTGACTGGAGTGTTTACCTCATCATGCACTCGGAGATTCTCATTGAAAGGTGCGAGAGAAACACAGCACCAACAAATGTTGGGCGCCTAATGTTCAAACCAGCGATTTTCAATCTAGCTTTTTGCTGCTCTAAGTGGTATCCGGACAACTGCTACCTGGACAAATGCCACTTGGACAACTACCACCAGGACAACTGCCACCTAGGACAACTGCCACCTGGACAATTGCCACCCAGGACAACTGCCACCACAGGGATGTCGTGGGGCGGGAACATCTTCCCACACATTTTTATGTTTTTCTTTGTAGTCCAATGAAAGTGAATACATTATTAAAAACTGATTCAAAAATTTGTTTGAAGTGTTATTGAAAATCTCTAGTTTCTTATGTGCGTTTCCACACTTCTATTTTAGCACCACACCTTGTGCCACCCGGACAACAGCCACCTAGGATATTGCGTTTTACGCATCACATACAAGCTATCAAATTCAGTTTGGTGTATCGCGTTGCGGCACGCAAAGGACTTCTCGCGGCAGAGCGCTTTAGAACCTCTGGTTGTTACGATAATATTACTTCAACATACTTCAGGAAAAGTGAGTTGAAACGTATCTGTCGCTGCCATGTAACTCACAAATCAAAAGCTAAGGTAAAATAATGCACATAACGTAAAATGGAAGGGAGAAAAGGCGTTTTCTGAGTGCGTGGATTGAATGCGACAATGTGCATAAAAGAGTTTTCCGTGAAAAATTTGAAAGGGCCCATATAAAATTATGCTTTGCACTGACTTAAGAATGTTTCTGGAGATATAATGATATCGACAGGATATTCTTCACCGAAAAGGTTCAAAATTGAACTTACGTTTCTTTAAAGTGGTCAGAGGATGAAGAAATTTTTGTTATACACTTAGGATTGCCAGATGGCCGGTATTTCACCGACCTGGCCGGTATTTTACTGCTAATTTAGCAGGGGCCGGTAAAGGCGGGTATTTTGAAAATCAGTGCCTGAAGCCGGTATTTCGAAAATAAATAGTTTGCCGTAACTTTGAAAAGAACTAACACGCCGATATTCTCAAACTGTAATGACTCTAGTAGTGAATCTTGTCAGGGCAGTTCCGGTGGCACTTGTCCAGGTAGCTATTGTCCCAGAGCCAGTCTAAGTACCTTTATTCATCAACGTATTTGTAATTATTGTATATAATAGAAGAGACATTTGCAGACGTACCTTTAACAAAACAATTTATGACTTACGATAGCAAACTCAAAGTCATCACGTGTGAAGTTTTAATGCAAAACTTTGTGAGGTGTAGTCTCAAAGCGGCAATATAGGGAAACAAAGCTGCATGATGCAGTAGACATGGCAGCGTTTTGTTTGTCCAGGTGCGGAAATAAATTTATTTTTTGACTTAGAAAGCGTGTCAACAGAAAAGTTACCAGCTTCAAGCGGAATTACTAATCAATATGAAATTCTATCAGCTTAACAAATCACGTATAGTTTATAGACAACAATCCATCTGGCAAATTTCACAGGTAGTGAAGCAACAGAAAAACGCTTAGTGCTCAAATCTCATCATTCCAGCTTTTGTTTACTTCCTATAGCTCAGTACTCTCGTAGCAAAAGAAAGCAACCTATACCGCTACTCCAAAATTGTGTTTTTGAATGTTTTGATATTTTACTTGTAGCTTTCTTGAGAAAAAAAACATTTTTCTTGCTGATAGTGGCTGCAGCAAATCTTATTTTAAAATCTTGGTATACCAACACGAGCCGGCTATTTTTATCAGGCGATATAAGACTCTGCATGTGGGCTGATCTTAGCCCAATTGCCACGCTCTGCTATGATTGGCCAAATTCCGTGCTAGAGATTTGATGAGCTAAGTGCATGCGCCCTGGTTTATCTCACAGGATTAGATAAACAGTTCCTTGAAGCACTTGTACAACGCGAACAAGCTGAGCAATAACAGCATGAATTTTTCAGAAAATGGNAATGTTGTGTGCAATGCGAGCATGTTTGATAACAACGAAAATGCGATGAGAGCATGTCAAACTCTATTCGCACTGCAGCACAACTGGTATCCATCGCCAATCGCCGGCTTGTTCAGCTATCAAACGTGGAATGGATTCGATGGCTTCTGGCAGGATGGCGCTGTGCTTGAAACAATGGCAAATTTCATGCATTACGGAAATAACAGCATGTAAGTCGTGAGAAACACTCCAGCCGCTTCTGAACTGCATGCAAGTAAAATTTTTAACTGAAAATTTTGCAGGAATTCACCAATACCAAATGGTGTTTGAATGGTGTCTTAGTACTGAAAAGTAGACAAAAAATGTAAGCAACGCCCTTTTGTTCTATGAAAATGAGATATACAGTACGTAATGGTAGATTTACACGCTGAGTCATTAATTCGCACTTTCCTGTGCTTTCCTGCAATGTCACAAGAACGTGAATGTAAGCTGTAAAAAAAACTTTTAAGTGCTCAGAAGCTACTGACCACAACTTTCGACACAAAAATAATTAATATGGAAAAAAATCAGGAAAATTTCAGAACATAAATTCTGAAAGCATTGCCTTGTTTCAAGAGATATATGCGGTCTCTGACACTTTTGCAAACGTCCATTATGTATTCCTGTTCAATTGTGGAACTTAGTTTTTGACGCGCTTAACTGCAAATTTTATCACCATTTCAAGAAGTGCTCTAAATTTTCTGGTGTGTTTTATGTTTTGAAAACTTTGACAATGTTGAACAAGGTATTCAAGATGCTAATTTGCCTGTTATTCACTAAAGTTCCTCAAATTTTTAAATCAAAGCAAAATATGTCAAAACGGAAACAGGAGACACTCTTTCCTAACTAGGTTGAGGTAAGAAAAATAAGATATATTTGATAGTGTTCATCTGCTAAGTTAGTGAACGGCAATCAGAACACAATATGCTATTTAACGTATTTCTGATATATTGAGTTTCGTTTCAAACAAAATTTTGCGCCTATTACTTTACATTTAAAATTTACTTGAAAGCTGCACAGAAATGTAAAATTGAGCAATATTTGCGATATTTTTTCATTGGAGATTTTACTTTGTTGCATGGAAAATGTACTTGGTTCATTAACAAACCTTTTTTGAACAGCGAAGGAACAACCGCAACAGTAAATAGTCTTTGCCGCAGTACAAGTTAGAAACTGTGCTATGGTGCATAAATACTAAAGCGCTACTAAAATCAATCAAACTATGGACACGTGATGTTGGAGACACAAAATGAATACAGATTTAAAATATGCTGAGCATGTTGAGATTGGGTACCATTGTAAAAATTTACCACATGATCGTTTGTATGCCTAAAATTTCTACATAAATTTCCATTTGATTTGCCACACAAACATGCCACAACTTTCGAACTGAGACACACAAACTCTCTGTCAACATTCTCGGCGAATTCTGCAATAAAACAAAAAGCAAAGTACAGCAACACCACTCTGGTTAATAATCGCTGACAAGTAGAGTAAAATCAGTCAAAGCAGACATTGGAGACGACCCATGTTGAAATTCGCAACCAACGCTAAATCGGGCGCAGAAACATGGCTTGGTGTTGTCTACGGCTGAAGTTAACTGAAACCAACGATGATTGACCCCTTCACCAGCGTCTGGCCAGTCTAACCACACTGTAAGAGCTCTATATGTGAGAACTGTATCGAGCATTTTCACTCTGAAATGAGTTTAACCATTCTCGTATAACCCACCCCGTGTTAGCCAGAGTTTTACTGCGGGTTTTTGTGCAAAGTGGCAATTTTTCAGAATAAAACCCCGTAGCAATTCATTACATCATAAAACAGTCCGACAGTGCCTTGATTTCTCAGAGTAGTTTACGTTTTGACACTTTTACTCCTTGCTGCTGAGATACGTTTCAGATAAAGGCGTTTCATGCTCACAAGCTCACAGCTCGATATTGTGATAAATGGATTTTTAAAACTTTTTGAGGGATTCTAAAATTTTGCTATCTTATTAACAGTTTTGTCGTAATAAACAGGTACAAGACGGTGGTGACAGGATCAGTTCGTGGTCTGTATGAGCTGCTGGAAGCGTACGCGCCGCAACCTTCCTATGACGATATGGCGTGGTACGGTCTGAGCTACGCCAGAATTCATGAGGTCAGATAAGTCCTGTTCAATACTTTGCAAGAGTTCTGTCTGTCGGCTTTGACTAAAACGTGAATTGCGATGAACCACACAAAATAAGACATTTGTGTGCAATAAAGCTTATCGTTTGTTTTTGCGTTTCTGTCGAATGGAGATGGTATCCTTTTATGCTGTAAAAGCAGATGCACAGCAAAAATTTGAAAAGTAAAGTAGTGTGTTTGCAAAGTTTTGGTTATGAAGATTTATTACAAAATTTTTTTGTGAAGCAATACTAAAGCAACATATCACAGTGGGAATGCATTCTTTGTTTTGTCAAGGTACTTGGACCTGATGGAGATCCAAATGGGTCTTACGGTTTTTTATATTCGGCCCGACAGATTTACAACTGGATTTGGACAAACGGCTGGGATAGTTCACAAGCGTGTGGAGGAGGATTTTGGTTTGATCAGGTCAATTGAAAACTTACCGTATAGTCACAAAGACGAACCTTGCCTTTTCATGACAACCACAAAAGCAATTAGTTTAAACGTCCATAAGCAAACCCCTCATATTAGGTCACAAATCATGAATCATGCGTAACTGCTGGTCCTCAGTAGTAAAATGTGCAGCTTCAGAAAATTTGATAAAAGTCAGTGTTTTTTGTCTGAACGAAACTCACCTGTTTTGCAAACGAGGCTTGAAAATACATAAAATTAGCTGGAATTTTTCATACATTTTGATGAAGCTTATCCTTCCAGCTCATTTTCTGCTCATGTTGTCTATTGCAGACGGAAGGCAGCAAACAAACCGTGGAGAACGTTCAGATGCTTTTGCTTGGTTCGAAGTTGTACAGGCTGATGAACGACAGCAGTATTTTGCCACAAATTGTACAAATATTGCAGGTACAACCGATTAACAGAGCAACTTATTTCATCAGAATACGTAAGCTACCGAAAAAATGAATTTAGCTAAGCTAAATTCTAAATTCATTTTTTCGGTAGCTCACCACGCTCACCACAAGTCACCACACTTTAAAATCGTACCCTACATCCCCGTCCTTGCATGCTGCAACGAACATTTGCCTGGATAACGCAGTGAGCATTGGTAAAACGTCTTGTCCGTAGCCAAAAATAATTAAAACCGGACAAAAGTTTTAAGATGCAACAGAAAAAAGAAATTTCATTAAAAACACAAAAAAATTTTCTAATGTCACATTTGGTAACGGTTATACACGGATATATTCCGGAAAAGCAATTGGTGCACTTAAATCTTTCTTGTGCCGAAATATTTCGCTTTCAAACACTTATATTCTATTTTCCTAAAACGAAACTAATGGAAAAACACAATCAGATTTAATCTCAGTTGTAACAAGCAAAGTTTTTTCAGACAAGGTTTCTGAATTTACTAGATCCGAAGCTGGTAACCACTCTCGAAGCTTTTTGAATATATTGCCTACTCTTACAATGCGATTATTTTTTCAACTTTTAAAGTTTGTACAAGCAGTTTGCTGCATGTTTGGCATATTTTCTATTAATGGTTTGCAAGTGAATAATATTTTAGAAATCATCTTCAATAACTTGCTTCTCTCCAATTTTCCCAACACAAGAAAAAGCAAAATGATTTGCACGTGATAGTTTTTCTTCTCCGACCTTGCGCTTTTGAGTCAACGCACAATACTTAGTTTAAAATTGCATTCTCTCAAAAATCAGGGAAAGGCCTCTTTGCTAATGATATAAGCAATGTTTGGATGGCTATCCTCAGAATATGTGCTTAAAATACTTTGATTCAGATGAATGTGGTTTACTGGAGTTATAGTTGATATCAAACTTCTCGAAACCAAGCCCTGCAATGGTAAAATTGGGCAACAAAAGCCAAAAATATACCAAAAATGTGCACTTTTCGAAACTAAAAACCGGATAATGTTTTTCGACTTCGCCCGAAATCCCACGAAAGTTCGTTGCAAGTTGTCCCTTTGACGTCATGTCACCCACTAAATCGTCATAATACATTTTTGCAGTGTGAAATTTTGCTTTGTCTGATATATTGATCTACTAAAAATAAGTTTCAAATCACAAATTATTGACGATAAAACCGCGATGGAACCCTCGCGTAAGCCCTAACATANAAAAAATGCCAANGCATTGAAAGCTAGACTCGAGAAATCCTCAAAACTGAGACAGACAGCAAAAGATATTGCTCAGATTACGCAAACTCTTAAGGTGGTATAAGTCTTACCTACTTACATCCAGCACACCGTGATTTGTTTGAAATTATTTACCATGTAACAAGTAAAAGATTTCTAGTGTTAGGAATGTATCACCATACAAGTCTTCGAAGATTCAACATAGCATGAGTTGCAACTGAAGTGATATAATCACTAACAACATCATACCACTTGAACTTTCAGTTCATTGAAAAGAATGAACTCGTGGATGAAGCAACATACCTTGTAGCAGACGGAGTGACAGGCAACTGCTCCAGCAACAAAAATTTCGGCCCGACATACAATATGGGTCTCATGATCGGTGAGGCTTCAGTATGTATAAGAAACTGTTCAACATATACTCGTCACTTAGCGATAAAGCAAAGTGTGTTTCACATATTTTTGGGTATATCGTGTAAGAATTGCTTTCAATTTGTTTGGATTGAAGTATATCCAGATAGACATATAGTATTCACAAAACACAAACTGGATTTGAAGTATCCCGAATTGACTGAGGAGGAAAGAAACGCTTTCCAGGAACCTTTCCTTGTCAACATCTTTCTACAACCCAGATAATGGCATTTAAAAGTAAATGTGGTTCGCGTAAAACTTGTGGCTTCTATGGCCTTAATAAAGTAGCCTAAAAAAACAACAAAGATTTTGTTTCTACTGGCTTTTCACAGTTCTACAAAAGTTTTAGGTTCGTGGCACTAAGCTTAAATAATTTCAACTCTACCGTGCTATACTCGTAACCCAGAACTTTCGTTGCACACATTGCGAAACATTTAGGGTTATAATCGTTTTTATGTCCGAAATTTAATTTTGCCTGGCCTAGGACATATAACACCCCCTGTCTCTTGAATATTGCTGCTTGCTTTTCAAGAATGAGTATTTCAAACATTGAAAAAAACAAAAATCTCATTTAAACATCTCTTCAGGGGAATTGTTGGCAGTTTAAAAATCTGCTATTTGACATACTGTCTGCAAAGAAAAAAAAGTTTTGACAGATACCATAATTTATGAAATAAGTTAGAACCGCTAAATAAAAGATTTTAGCAAATGTTTCCGATTTTAAGGTATCTTCCTTGAACAAGCTTGGTAAAAGTAAACCCTCTGTTGCATTTTACACTCGCTGATATGATTTTCAATTTTTTCACAACGTGAGTTTGTGATGTTGTAATGAGAGAAAAACGTTATGTTTAAAAGATAGTCTCATACTCTCACTGGTGACAGCTCACTATCAGTGGCGTACGCAGAAAATTTCCGAGGGGGGGTAAGTTTCGTCACAATCGTGTGACGTCACAAATCAACTTTAGGGGAAGTGCCGAAGGCACGACCACTCTAGGGGAGTCCGGGGACATGCCCCCGGGAAAATTTTGCAAAATTACACCTAAAAATACGCATTTTTGTGCATTCTGGAAGCAAGTTTTGGTATAATGCTTTTACGAGACTTATTAGCCGGTGAGACAGAAAAATGAACTTTGTTTGTCTGAGGTTCATGAAATAAACCTATATGCGTGCTTGGATGTTATAAGTTTTAAACATGTATCGCTTATCGAAGACGCTTATTGAAGTTTGTGGGTTCAAATCTCACGCCAGCCGAAGCTTTTTCTGGTGTTCATTGCTACCTGTGTTAAGTTACTTAACAGCTACGTGTGAAGCAATTTTGTCAGTGAAAGAATGAAATCGTAAAATGAAAATCAAGCAGAGGAAACATACAGTAGTCATAAAAAAATTTGCGTAGTGCGTATATCAGTAACCAGGAAACAAAGTCAGTTTATTTTAAATTGAGGCCCTTGCCCCCCCGTAGTTACGCCACTGCCGAATACTGTTTCTACATTTTTTTATTTTTAGGGTCTGAGGGGGGCCATGGCACAGTGGTCCCCCCTCTGTACGCTAGTGCTCACTATACCTTTGTGTGAAAATTTTTCTGGTGCTAGTCTTTACTTTTCATGAATATTTTATATGGCCATCACTCATAGCTTGATACAACAAAAATGAGTTTACTGCTATTGCTGATGCAACGACCACCTGCATATTTATCGAGATGTTGGTGCTAAAGTTTTGCCTGACATTCAGCCAATGCTTAGTGACTGTATTCAGAGAGATCAATACTTGCAAGCCAGCAATCTCTACGTGACCTAATAATGATCGATACCTTGTTGACGCCTTTTTCAATCTCTTACAAGACAACCTGCCTGAGACAGATTTACCGTAAAATTTTTTACGAAGTAACCTTAGACAATCAACGAGAAAGCCTAATCATGAAAAGGAAGTCGTTAAAAATCCAGAAACATTTATAAGAGAATAGATTGTTTGTCAAAATGCTTTCATCCTTAGGCTATATGAAATTCGTATGTACTTTGCAGGTGCTTTAGTAGAAACTTCCAAGGCTTTGAATCGGAGCAAGGACTTGGCACCACGCGCGCATAAAATTGCTCAAGCTACGATCATGAACTCAACGAAGTAAGTTTCAATCGAGCATGTTTTAAACATGCAGCAGCTAGAATCTGAAAAAGCCAGTAACAAATGCAAAAAACCAACTTGATGATGAAAGGCTTCCTAGATCACCGTAGTAACCCCTCATGAAATGATCAGTTTTTTTGTGCGATTTTTGTTACTTGGAAAAGCATTGCATTAATTTTATCGCAGTTGCCGATAGTTAACTGCCACGAAAATCGACAGAATATGCTTGAATTTGTGACGAGCTCAAAGTGGCTGTTGGTTACAGGAACGGCATCCTGGTTGAATACTGCTCGCCGCAGTGCGATGACGACGCAAAGATGTTCAAGGGAATATTTATGCGAAACCTTCGTTACCTGATTGACTACACCGAGGAGAGCAACGCAGCCGAAGCCTACAGCGATGAACTGGTGCTGTACAAAAAATTTTTGCAGCACAACAGCGACATGGCGTGGACCAAGGATAGATGTCAACCGGAGATCACAGATTGTTCTGTAATATACAAGGACGGAAAATCGCTTCACAACATAACTGTGGGTCCGGTAAGGGGAAACAAAAGCAAAGTAATTTATTGTATTTTGCATGTATAACTTGTTGATGAAATTCTGGAACCTTCCTGGCATTTCAGTGGAGATAACTTCCTTTCAAGTGGGCTTCGAAGTTATTTGGAAGTTCCAGTTTTTCAGCAACTCATTTTTAAGCAACTGCCATACAAACTGCTTGTTTTTTGTCATATTGTAGCACTCGAAATTCAACCCTTGATCCTCAAACTATCCCTGAGCAAATATCTCAACCTAACATTTTTTATTCATCGATTTGACACACATTACTGGATGAAGTGTCTCCAAAAACCGTTGACTTTTTCGTTCTAACAGCATAAGTTATAAATATCCAGCGGAAAGGAAGATTCTTTTTTTCTTAAAACAATTTATTTTTGCGTCACTGGTAGGATAACAAAGTCTCAATGTAGTTTGAAACATGCTCTCACTTGTATTTTAGAAAGGCGAGCACAACCACTCTGGCAAAATTTATGAGTTGTGCGAAACCGAACCTACAGCTAACTGTTTTAATGCAGACCGATGGGTAAACTGCAATCAGATTTAAATGCACGTAATTCGCAGGTTTTAGGGATGTATTATGGTGGACCTTACAACGGATCGGCGCCCATGCAGCAAGCTTCAGCTCTGGATCTCTTCGTTTCTTCTATGGGGGACAGTGTGAAGTGCTCCGGCGACTGGTGCAACTACGACCCAGCTATACCGACGCCTAGTCCACTTACGTGCTCAGACAATCCTTGCCCGCCTAACCAACCATGCTGCGCCTGGGATGAACAATATTACACTTGCTGTGAATCAAGTCAGAAATGCCAAAATGGCGAGTGCATATAAACGTTTCTCTTCAACCAGCATGTCCCAGTAACAGTAATTGATAACCATGCCTTTGTCTACTCAGATACTTTGTCAGCGGTTTACGCATTTCGACAGTTGTGACCAGGCCCGCAGCCACAGGGGCGCATTGTCCCCCAAATATTTTCTGTGCCCTCCCAAATTGTGTTGTGCCTAGGAAAATTTGTTTTGAACATACAATATCTTGCCCTCTGCAAATGTAAAAAAATCTTGCCCCTCTACAAATGTATTTTGCCTCAGCAAACCTTAAACCTGGCTATGGGCCTGGTTGTGACGATTTTAAAAGGCTGCGGGAAATGATTAAATCACAAGTGCAAAGGATACACCTAAAACTTTGCCCGGAACTTGTAAACATCAAACGAACGATTGTCTACTGCTGCAATTGTTTTTACAGCAACGAGCATCACAGTTATTTCACTTGAAATCCACCTGAGTTACTACGTAATAATTGTGCGTTTTGTGTTGACCATCATTCGAATCAGATAAGTCTAGATCAGGTCGTCATTTTTGAAAGTTTCTGAATAAAACTTAACTATCTGTGTGACTTTTATGCTTTCTTTTTCCCAAACAACCCTCAAAACGTTAACAAGAGAATAACGTGTTTATGCCCAATGCCGCTAACGATCTAAAACGCAGAAGAAGAATATGTGGCAGATAAAGTTACGTCCGCTATGAAGCACTGCGTTGTTTCGTGAAACTAGATACAACCGTTGATTAAAGAACAGCGTCATGACTTGGAAAGATTTGATTACAGCACACTTCCACATCCTTGGTGGAGGGTTGGTGAGATTAAAAGTAAGCAACGGCGTCCATACTACGTGGTTAATCAAGCTAACAAGCGAAACCTCGGTAGGCTTATGCCGCAAATCAATACTACCTATACCTGCAGGCGAGCTGACTAGGCGTTACTTTGCTGTCTTTGAAATCGGAGCCTGGTCAAGGTTAGTGACCTCAGGTGTTGTCATATAGATTTGCAGGAACAACTTATACAAGAAATACTGACCATTTTCAGATGATTTTCGACTGAGATTAAATTTGCTTCGGAGCAGTCAGATAGAAGGCATTGATTCAAGGTGAAATCCTGCTATATGGCAAAAATGTATACTTGCTGCAGAAACTTTTAACGTGTTAGCTCGACATCAGACGTCATAACAAGTAATGTGGCGAGTCTTGAACATAATGTCGGAGACTAACGGAGCTTTGAATTAGCCACTGGACATTTTCGCAAACTGATCAACATGTACAAACGTCAGTATCCGTGAAGGACCCAAAATGGACAAGCTTATTATGTTTATGTGCAGCAGAAACGATAACGCTTTTACAGTTTTCTTATAAGCATGGTTAAGCAGGATTTGCGAATAAAGAAGAATGGCAAAAAGAGTCAAAAAACTTGAAAAAGACTTGGAATTCAGTAAGATGCTTCCGATAACATATTTTCACCCTGAAGGATCCTGAAAAGGCAAAAAGAACGCTCCAATTTCTTTTGCTAGTCTATACCCCCAAAAAAACTGTTTACTTTCAGCTTTGAAACAAACGAGAAAAAATTTAACGAAGTTCTTTCAGACTCGAAGTTGCTGTCGGAAACTCACTTTTCACGATCTCTCTTAAAATATCTTTTCGAAAAATATGTTACACCGCTTTTCTCCTAGCTTTGAACAGATACTATTCACCCTGGACGTGGCATGTTTGGAAAGAGAATCATTACAGTGGATCGGTTTCCTGAGGGAACAATTTCATTCATTAAAAATGAACTAAGAAATGTCAAGCAAGTGTAAACATCAGTTTGATAAATATGCTTTACTGGTTGATGAGTTGGAAGAGCAGTGCTTGAAGGTGAAAAACGTTAAGATCTTGTTTGCACAATCGTTGTGTCTTCGCTATGGTAATAAATTTGCGTCAAATTATTTTAAGAATGCTTTGGCCTTTTGTTGAAATAACTTCAAGCAAACAACAGTCATTTAAATGAAAGCACACTGAAGGTTTTCAAAAATAGTTATTTCCTTTGGTCTGAGGTTGTAAAAACTATGAATCTTATTTGTGAAAACTGTCTTTAATATTGGCAAAAAAGTAGTGCAAATAAACTAGTGCTGATACTCTTCGAAATAAAGCAGAAGACACGAAGAAAAATCTGACACAAATCACAAAGAATCACACTTGTTGTTTGATTCGTAATTCGTTAAACCAGTGGCAATTTCCCCATTTTTGTCATGCTGATGCAAGAAAGTGACGGGTTTTATAGAAATATAGCATCCAAGCAATCATGTAGTGGCTACATCTTAAATATATTAAATCACATTAACTTTACAAAACGAGTACCCATCTGCAGACTTAGAATGAAACTTTTGTGCTAAATATCACTCACTGCTTTGCGACGATATGGCTGGAACTGCACGACATGACCGGCAAATGGCCGAAAAAGCGCAGCGACTGGCAACGACTGCGAAGGATCCTTTAGAAAAGCTTCGACTGCAATGTCTCGCTAGAGGATCAAGGTGAGAACAAATCGTTTGAAACTAAAAGTGATCAACGGCATTGTGTGCAGAGAACATTCGTTGAACGTTCGGCCTGAAACACCATTGTGACATGTCGACGAGCGGATAAACTACGCTGCATGAGGCACATGCGGTGTCAAGGAAAACTTGAAGGGCAATTCGTTCGTTTCCATGTAGCTGTTGCTCTGAAACTCCATGTACGGCATATAGAGTAATTTTTCTGTCATCTTTGAACTAAGTTAATTGAATATTTGCCTGTAGCTGCTTCAGCTTGTGGGAAGTCACGCCGGCGAATGTCGTCGGCAAGTTATGTAGTTTCCAAGAAAAATTACTTTTCACTGAAGCCAGAAAGATTTGCATAGGAATTTCACCAGTGGTATCAAGCTTAGAAATTCGTGTTGCGACTCTCCTCTTCAAACGTACTTGCAGTACAAATATTCAGAGTGATGAGAATACATTTCGAATTGACTTGTATTATTACACCGCAGTTTTCGAACTTTCTTTGATTTTCTCCGCCAAATCAACTTTCTCCGCCAATTTTCATTAATTGCTTGAAATTCCTCCACCATAAAAATACTTTATATGCGCGAAACAAATGTTTTTGTATGCATTGTGGAAGATCGGAACATTAATCACGTAAGTTAAAGAAGCCGACTCACTTTTCATTTGTGCAGCATCGTTGTGGCTGCATCAATTGTGAACACTGGTCAAGCAACAGACTACGCGGGGTCACGATCAAGAAACTCCATTTCATTCACAGTACATAAATTTACGTACAGCATGCTAGCCCACAGGAAGTCAACAACAGAAAAACACTCGGTATATTGAAGAATATGGTTCACCCACGGCCTACTTAAGATATCTTAAGTAGGCCGTGGTTCACCTTAACCGAAATATCCGAAGAGTTTTTGAAAAATATTTTTTTGCCTTTGTCGACAGTGGTATCAAGGGTTTAGGAAGATGTTTTCGCGTGATGGACGACGACCGAAGCCGGACTTTGGACTTTGCCGAATTCAAAAAAGGAATGCATGATTTCGGAGTAGATTTGGAACCTGACGAGATCAAAGAACTTTTTTATCTTATTGACAAGGACAAAAGTGGAACAATTGATTTCGACGAGTTCTTAGTCAAACTGCGCCCTCCGCTGTCTCAGGCCAGACGGAAATTGATATTGGCTGCTTTCCACAAGCTTGACAGAACAGGTAACAATCTGCGAAGCCGAAATTTACAGATGCGCAGAAGGTTAAAAACAGACCACGTGATCTCTCCCACGTGTATCTTTGGCAAAACAACCTCCTGAGTAAGCAAATTGCATGGGTTGATATAGTACTGTTTTGAAACCACGCACATAAACTCGCTGCTTGATTTGAGAGCTGCCATGTAATAAGAGGGAAGACAGCTAAAAAAAATTTTTCTGGTACTGTTGAAAGGTCTGAAAGGAGATCGTAGTTTTTTTCAGCTACACCAGGTTTTTTTAAGGAAAATGTTAGGTACCTGGTATGGACCTACAGGAACCCAATTTCCCTGATTCTAGGGATCCGATTTTCTCTGATTCTAGGGACCCGGTGATCTCTTTCTCTGGTTCTGGGGACCCGATTTTCAATCCTAGGAACCAGAATCGGCTCCTTAAAGCACCTTAAAAAAACCTGGTAACACCCACAGTTTTGTAGCCATAGAAAAACCTGCCCCGGTCGTTAACAAGCATTGAGTCTCTTCCATGCCCCTAGTCAGGTCTGGCCATAGCAGGTGCGGGGCCCAAGGCAAGACCTGGGCGCGAGGCCCCTCTGTGCAGTTATTTTCTGACGTCATCGTGTTCGGTCAACCGTGTTACGATCGCGGTAGAGCGCAGATATACAATCCAGTACTAACACGAGAATTGAGCACGTTTGCTAACGTTCGAGAGGAAATGTGCTAGTTCTGACGAGAGCGTTCTTTGTTAACAATGAAATTTATATGGCGTTTCT
>JGI24158J21664_10003755_pt1 | contig 19243 bp, 8 predicted proteins | sample Ectturendosymbi3_FD_21664 | JGI IMG/M metagenome (IMG submission 21664)
TCAGGATCGGGCTGCAAGACTCCTTTGGATATGCGATATCCAAGCAAGTTGATGGTTTCGGAAGCATACACGCATTTGCTTTCGTTTAAGGTTAGGTTGCATTCTTTAACACCGTTCAGGAAGATTTTCAGATTTTTTTCGTGTTCTTCCTTTGTCTTGCCGCACATCGTTATGTCATCGAGATACGCAAACGTATCTTTTACTCTGAAATATTGCGAAGTGTTTGGTCACTCTAACTGCTGCCACTGATGAAATACCATTCAAGGTAAAAATGGCATCAGTGCTAATAAACGATTTATCTCAGTTAGATGCCTGCACATAGAAATTCACGTGTACTCTTACTCTCTTTCATCATGTCCTTGCTTTGCTGCTGAACTCCAATTGCAATTGAGCAGCGTTGCAGTATGATGCATTACTTGGTATGATATCATATGACTTTGTAACTGCCGACAAATTTGGAAAAAATGGTTGGCCCTTTGTGGTCCTTTGTATTAGAGTTCGGCTGTTTTTTGGCTCTTTTCTGGATTAGATTTGGCCGCTTGGAAAAAAGTAGATCTGGCATCCCTGATTAGCAGAGTTGCTTGATCCAATACGACCAATACAGATTGAAAGTTTATTAATGGAAGCCGATATCCTTTCCCTAGCTTTGATCATATTCATCGCTGTTTCCTGAATGGAGTTGTGGAAGTCGTTACGGTGGCTGAATATATCTTCAAGGTATGTCTTTGATGAAATGAACTTCTAATTTTCAAATTAGTCTGCTATGCCACTACTTCGCTGTTTCAGAAATGCTCGATTTTTATGCGCAGCTCAAAAGCACGAGTAAGCACTCCACCACAGGATAGCCACCTCACTTCTGTGTCGTAAAGAAGAACATTGTGTTGAGCCCAAGAGTCGTTCCAAAAAACTCTCAACACACGATTATTCAAGGCTTGGCCTCTGAGGAAGTCTACTGCACTCACAACAATCGACAACACATGTTTTTGAATGTTCAGGGCGTGTATCCCTGAAAATTCTGACGATTCGTACCCCCTGTTTTGGTGCTTCGTACCCTCAAGGGGTACGTGTACCCCCGGTTAAGAACCACTGTCCTAGACTATTCATTTTTAATGTTATACTTTGTGAAGAAAACAGACAAGTAAACGTGAAAACAGACAGCTGTTATGTCATAGCTGCTTTTCCACTGGAAGTTGAACATTTTTGCCCGCTCCCGCCCCTCACAACTTAAACCTGGCCAGCACATACACAACACTCGTTCACTGGCAGCGTTAGTTGTCATCACCCAGAACTTATTTCTTGCAAGATCACTGAGAACTGGAAACTTTAATATGTGGTCTCGCCACTGCTGGTGAATGTTGCTACACCTTTTTACCGCAAGCTCTCTGTAGCTTTTCTTGCTCATGTCACTTTTACATGCACTAGGTCAACATTCAGTTACCCGTACAAAGGATTTCTTATTCCGCACCGGACCCGCCTCACACCACAGTTAATCCGCCCGCAAATGCGGGTACCCGCAATCCGCGCAGGTTAACCCACCCAGCGTAGGTCATTGGCGCGCACCAGCACCTTAATAATTAACACGCGCTTGTCGCCTAGAAAGCCCGCAACCAGGAAGGGGCAACTAGGCAATTTCCCCACCAAATAATTATTTTTCAAAAACATGTTTATTTGTTACGTGCAACAAGTTACAATCAATTTGCCCCTTCCCCCCGAAAATATCAGGTGGGTGTGGCCCTTGTGCCTAGTCTGGTGTAGACTTTACATTAGCTTGCATGAGTGCTGCGCAATCTATACATTTTAGTAGGCATTTGGAGTTTGAAGCGTAAGCGTTATCTGGCAGTTGTGAAAAGATTTGCACAGTACTCTCCGTATTGCAGCATCAAGCATAGAACCAAATATTACAACTATCATGCAACAAAAGAAGCAGCTTCGTAAGTCACATTGCAAACATGTTACTGAGCAAGAAAAATAAACAGCAGTATACACAAACGTGATTAATGTTATGCCTGCTGTTCTTGTATTTTCAATACGCGAAATAGTCCGGCCCGTGGACGCTGGCAAAATCGCGAATTCGGCCCAGCATCCAAAAAGTTTGGGGACCGCTGAGCTAGAGAGTTGTTCAAACCATCTGCGGATTCGGAAAATCTTCTAGCTGCGTTATACAATACAAAATACCATTCTGTGATGTGATTGTTGCAGAGACATAGCAGGTTGAGTGCTGCAGAGTGCAGGGTTGATTTTACAAATCTAGATGAACGTTTAAAAATCTAGGTCGGCTGACAAGATGTGAGATTAGCTTTTGCAGTTGAAGGGCATTTCATGCAACTCGTTAACTCGTTGAATCACAGGCGTAGCGAAGCCAAAATACATGGGGACGGAAGATTTTCGCTCGAGAAAAATTTAGTTTTACCCAACATATTTATAAATACGAATGTTCAAAAGACAAACATGATTGCAATCGATTTAAAGCAGGGAAGGGGAACCTATTTGCTATCACGGGCCACATGAAATGTGGAGTACCTTTTTCGGGCCGCAGGCCCGTAGACATATTTTTAAGGTTTGGGGGAGCAAAATGCATTTTTAGGGGGGCAATATTTTTGATTTTTATATATTTAAAACAAATTTTTCTGAGCACAACGAAATTTGGGGAGGCACAAAAAAAATTTTGGGTCATTGCCCCCGAATGCTCCTACGTGGCTACAGGTCCGGCGGGCAGCAAAGTTGATTAATTTTATCTTCAAATTCTACCTTGATCTTACTAAGGATAGTAAGAGAATACTATGTCACGGAGCGAGAGATACTTCTCGTGGCTGACTGCTAACATGTCTGCTTGTCTTGGAGTTTCGATTTGCCGCGAGATTGTGTTCTAACCTGGGCAACGAATATTCTGATGCGAGCTATATTAAATGTTCACGCGGGCCGCAGGCTCCCTCCCCTGATTTAAGGAAAAGAGTAACAATATAGACTTCGGCAAGTGACAATTGAAGCAATTTAAAGAATTGTATCAAGAAAATACTGAAAGACGATGCTAAGTGCTTTGTGTATCATGAAAAATTAATTATGTTGGTTATCTGTCATTACCGTATGTAGCCCATGCTGATCTATAGATGGGCGATCACTTACATTGCTTTAAACAGCCAGGCATTGTACACGTGATTACCTATTATGCAGGCGTCATACCGCACTTTGTTATTCATCTTATGCTCAGACGCACCATCTGTGTTTGAACGAAATTGTGTAAGCTTGATCTCATTTTCTTTACGTCATGCTCTGCACAACCGTGAACGTTCTTTGCCACCGAGCATGCCTTGCATGTGTACGTGCTTGACAAAAACATTCAGCTACGCTGACCGCGCGAATGATCATGCTGGAGTGTGAACATCGTTTGGTTTCACAAACCCTGTTTCGCTTTCGCTCACGCCAAATCTCTTATTTTCGATCACACGCCGTAACATGTCTCTTAATTCCATTGCTTTGATATTTGAGAGCTTTTCAATATTTTGTTTCACTGAAGCGTTTTCGTCAAGTGCAAACAGAAATTGACATTTGCATCATGCTCTCTGAAAAAAACTCTAATAATTCAGTGTTTACAGGTTACACCAGCGTTTCACAAATTTCTGTCCCATCGCTACCTTATCACTATCTACAAATCGTTATCGACCTCACGCCGGATAAAGAAAAACGAATACAAGATAACAAAATTTTATTGAAAAAATCAACTCATGTTATGGCACCTAGTTCAATTTGATGAATGTATTTGGTGGCATCCACAAAACGTCGAAATATCGCCAGACATTTTAGTAACATTTTAGTGAGGTATTGTCGCAGATCGACGTGCTTATGATTTGATAAGCGGTTGCTTTGATAAGTTACCAAGAAACGTAGCAGTCGATTGTTTGCATAATAGTAGTAGCCTGGGAAAGTTAAATAAATGATCGTTTAGCGTTTTCCTTCTTTGTATTTTCGCCCCTACCTCTATCCGTTTTTTTAGCCTTGTCTTTCGATATCGCCCACTTTGATAGCCACTGGTTTAGACAACAAAGTTGCAAAAATCACGTGAAGAACTATAGTTTCAGGAGATTTATTGCATAATATTATAGTTAAACCTTCAATAAAGACGTCATTAAAAACACTAAATTTCAATCTTTATTTCACTCAGTAGGTCGATAATTTCATTGCCAAATGCACCTATCGAATCAGACACTTTATCCTGTGTCAGTGTTTTAAAATAAAAAAATTTGAACACAATCGAAAAGGCACACGTACAACGCTGAAAATTATTACAGAGCACAGGCAGTTTTGATATTTATAAATTTCAACATCTTTCAAAATAAAGATGATGATGACGAAGGATCTGCAAATTTTCCACATGTTTCGAAACCAACAGTTTTTAGCAAAAGTAACACACATTGCGTTTATAAATTCAAAAATTTAATTCACTTGTCGCAAGGCAGAACACACCCCCTTTTGGCAATTGATCAAAAGATATCTTAAACACCTAACAATTTAAAAATTTTCCGTAATACATGCATCGCTAAAAAATTTCCGTAATAAATGCAAGTAAGAAACACGTTTCAAAATAGTTTTGTAATCTTTCACCGATAACCAAACCTGAATATTTTTGTTCGAGTAAAGCACTGTAGTGGTTTCAAATGTATTGATTATAGTAAGGTTATAATATCCAAGCATTTCTTTCGCTTACCACACAAAACACTGCCATTTTGATGATGTTTTTTTTCTAAAAATCGTTTCACGTTCTACGAAATGAAAAATGTTGAAAAAGAAGAATTGTAATTTTAGAAATATTGAAAATTCAAATATATTTGAAGTATTGTATCATAAATCAGTTTTAAATTATAATGGCTGACAGAAATTTTAACACCCACATACCAAAAAATCCTGAAGGTTTGTTTTGATCGACGGATGATCAGATGGTATAGAATAGACTATCAACTCGAAAATACAACAGTATGTTGCTAAAAATCGAGAAATAATTCAAAAGCCGAATTGCTCATAAGATTGCATTGTTCTTATTTCTTTCAGCACGCAATCAGCTGTTCAGTTAGTGTTTTATGCAAATACGTAGAAGTTATTGTAATTTTTCCAAGCGAAAAATTCTGCAGCACTTGGAAATTCCGTTGAATTTTGATAAGCCGACCTCACAATCAATATAAATAACACGATTTCGCACTTGAGTATAAACAAGTGTGTAACACCTTTTGCCCCAATTTTTTTTTAATTTATCAGATTTGGTAACGGAAAAATCATGGTGTAGTCTTGAATCGCGTTTTCAGAATGTTCCGGCGACGATTAAATACGGAGGCCAGTTTAAGTACTGGGACGTCTTGAGGTTGTGTTAATTAGCAATGTCCGCAAACAGCTGCTGCTTACATCCTCGAAAATGAATCGGAAGTCCAGCATTTCATACTTTATGATGAATCGCCATAGCTCCTCTTCGGACTTGAGTATTCTCTTCCTGGAAGATTTTTATAAAAGCGTGTGCCATCTTCAGTGACAACACGTGAGGGGACATGTACAGTGCATACATTTACATCCTTACAGCCACTAGTAGGAGGGAGGATCAGACAGGCGCGACGACCTTTTACTTTCGATGTCATCTCGGTTGCTCTTAAGATTCTTTTTTTCAGAGCACTCAATTTCACCTGATGCCTTCCTGTACTTATAAGAAATCTTCGGGTCATTTGGGCCCCAGTCCGGGTCGCTCTTCGTCAGAGCCAACACTCTCTGCAAACAATTCACTTTTTTAGGTTCTTTCGGTACGCAACCCTAATTTTACTACTTTTTGAAAACTTTGCTAAAGGCAGGGCTACTGCCCGCTGTCACGTACACACGTCAACTGCCTTATCTATCCTAATTGCTTTACGCTTTTTTCAAGCAAGAAGGTAGCGGAAAATGCTTCCAGACTTCCCTTTTTTGGAAGTGATGTCGTCGAAACACAAATTTATTAACTCTTTTCACAAAACTGATTTACGTGTCCTTACGGCAATTCCCACCAGCAATCTTTTTGGCTTTCCTGGTTGCTTTTCAGAGGATTGCTAGTGTTGTAACCTCTCCGGTGGCGTTGCGTTGATTGTGTGATTCACCACGAACGGGATGTGCGCGAAGAAAAACACTATATGAACGTGGCGCGAACAAGAGTGATCATGGCATGTGAACTCTACTGTTGCTTGCTGCCACAGTGCAAAGCTTTGCGCGTATGCCGCTCGGGCTTTCCCGATCGCAACGCTAGTAACTCCCCTACTACGCTGGCAAGCTTTGTTTGCAGTAAATTTTTAACAGGTTTCAACTCAACATTGCAAAACTTTATCTTCGACACTTGGTTTGCACGTCAGCGCAACAGACGTAACGACATTAGCATGTGAATTGGATACCGTTAACATACCTCCTGCAAAGATCCCTTCGCTCTTGGGTGGTTGAATGTCTGGTAAATGGCCCATCCAGGTATGCACAAGATCGATAGGAGACCAGACAACCAACCAACCACCTCTGCCCAAGCTGGAAATCTGACACCATTGTATGAAGCCGGTGAGTAGAAAGCGATGTGCGTGATCAGCAGAAGCTGCGGAAAAGAAGGCGTGTATGTACATTTCTTACATTTCTATTTCTCACCATTTTAAACAAACACAAGAAAAGCACCAGTACTTGCATTTGTACCAATGAAAATGGCAAAGTAACTTTTATAGTTGCTTGCTTGTTTCGTGTAAAATTCATTGCTTATTGAAACAAAAAGCGCGACTGCGTCGCAATTCATTGCTTTATTTGAAAGTTCGATAAAGCCGGGTTATGCATGCAGAATATCTCACACTCACCGTAATGCAACCCGGTGTGAGAAACTTCCACGCGAACCACCACCACCGCCACAACTTGGGACGGTAACGGATCATGAGACGTATGTCGTGCCAGAAGCGGTCAACCCCTGGAACAACACGATAGCTGCTGCTTTGGCGTCATACACACACAGGCGGCGGGGGTGCAGGGAGTGATGTAGCTCCCCAAGTATTTCGTTATTGGGAAAAAATCACTTCAAACATGAAAAAAACTTTGTATAGAAATTGTAATTTTCCTTAAAAATGGTTTTGATCAATTTACCTCTTTTCTGCTATTGATGGGATCATTATTTCAATAGATGTGTCGTTTTATTACTTAGATAAGTTAAATTGTACAATTTTGTGCAAATTTACTTTGGGGCTCAAACATATTTTTTTCGGGCAAAATGTTGTTGCCTCCCAGATTTTTGTCCTCCTACGAGATTGCACGTACAATTCACATAATATCGAACTACAGAGAAGCAATTGCATGATAAGTGTCGCTATGCAGGAGTCTTCAGCGAAAATCGCATCACAGTTTACTTGCAATGGAATATTAGTTCCACTCCAAATATTATCGTCAGTTCCCATAAATTAAAATTTTCTAGGCAATGAATAAAACCGATTAATCACTAAAAACGTGGGAAGCAATATAGCCAAGTAAGTGAAACGCTCTGAACCGGGACCTTACTGCATGCTGTACAAAACCGCACTAACGCCAGAAATGTATAGCGCAGTAACAACGCAAATGATGGAAGAAAAAGCTACAGCCCTGTAGCAAATAGACAAGACAACGTAAAAGACAAACCGTAGAGCGAAAGGGCGCGCACCGCGCATCTAAAACCAAAGAGTGGGGCAAGTACAATTACTTCGTATCGAGAAAAAGCATCTCTGAATGTTGGTTTTAGTGTTAATTTTATGACAACATTCGTCTTCACATTGGTTAAGATATAGCTTTTGGTTATTCCACAAGCGTAACTTTGAAACACTGCGAAATAGGCGCGCATAAAAGTGTTAAACGGGGCTTCCTTATCGGTAACGGATGCTATGCAAAACGAGCTCCACACACTGCGATGTAGATTCCAGTGGTTAGAGAATTTATTGTCGGTCTGACCCATGCTCACATTACGTCTTGTAGCCTACACCTACACGTTCCAAACGAAGTGCAAAAGTTAGAACCGGATGCATCTGGCATAATAACGTGTGCAGAATCACTTCACCTGACTCGAAAAAATTGATAAGTATAGAAAGTAGCACGTGTTCGAGTGTTTCTACCTGTGTCAGCCAGTGGCGTAGCCAGCCCAAAAATTTGGGGGGCTCAAAAAGTTCGGGGGGGGGCAAATGTTTGATTTTAGGCGAATAACACTATTTTGCTTAGAAAAACGCCTCTCAAAGCACAAAATGGCTATACTTTCTAAAAATTTGGGGGGCATGGCCCCTTTGCCCCCCCCTGGCTACGCCTATGCTGTCAGCACGATTCAAAACTGATCATGTTTTTTGTTGCAGAAAATATGTGCTGGGACTGACTGATCCATCGAGTTGCAGTGGATACTGCACCCAACGCAACTTCGATCAAACTGGTCATGGTGCTCTGCGCTACAGTATATATGAGAGCACCATGTGTTGTAGCGTTTTTACCGCTCCAGCTCCTTGAGACGTTGGTAACTGCCATATTTTTGATTGATTGCGAATGAAGAACATGTCTGTTCAGACCTGCCTTTAATTGCGCTGGGGACTACCCCGTTCCGTTCGTATCTTATAAAAGATTTGCTTCTTCAGACGGTAGTTGCGTTATGATGAAATGAAACGTAATGCACCAGTGTTGCGATTTCCACTTGATGGGTACTTATTATTTGTTACAGTGTAGTCTCGTGAATTTCAACCGGTATTCCGTAGAAGATCGTCATCTGTCTAGCAAGAACTTCTTTGTGGAAATAAATTATCCACTATCACCAGTTTGAGGTGTCCATATGTTATTGGAGTAATGCAAAAGTGTCCCGTGTTTCGAAAATGTTGAAAAACACTGAATTAGCCACCCTCACTTTTGCAACGCCGATAACGCAGAACTAGTCGTTCGAGTGAATATGTTTCTTTAAACATACTTCGCACGCCTTCGTGCTGGGACAGCTTGGAATGGATTGCACTGCAAGACAATCGCTTTAAAATCAACAAAAATGACTTGTTTATGGCAGAAACCACGAAAATGTCAAAAATAACCTGTCTGTTTCTAGAACATCAGATATTTCAATTACACTGCAGCATAAATATGGCATAAAACAAAGATTCCTAACGAAAAGGAAAATTGAAGTTCAGGATTGACGAAGCATAACGTTTTTTTTTCCGATCCCTTTCTAAGCCAACACGGAAGTTTTCAGGAAAATAAGTCTAAACCATAAATTACGCGTATTCAGCACGAAATAGCGCTGCAAACTTTGATTTCTTACGAAGACATCATGCATGAATCTTGCTCTTATGACGAACTACTAAGAGCCTTGCAATTGCTGATGCACGTTAAAAAAACGCACTTTTGCTTTCTTACCGTAAACCCAGGCGATGCACGTTATCTCACATACAGCAGCGATCATCAGTGACAGGCCTGACGCGTACCAGTCGATGAGAGTGACCCAGTACATTCCACTCTGAAAGCAAAACATAGAAAAGTATTTAAGAGCACGACTGCCTGAGAGTAACGTGTCTTAAAAATTGAACTTGAGTTTAACGAAGTTTGATAAAAAAGAGAGCTTAAGCAGTCGTGAGTGCTGATGAACTCCACGATAAGGTTTTAATCATCTGTGCATAGAATCTTTTCACATGCGGGCAAAGTCTTTATCAAGTGCGTTTGTGAAACACATTACGCAAAACGTCAAGTCGGTTGGCTTTAACACTTTAATTTGTTCAACAACAGTTATGCTGAGCTGAACTTTCGTAATGTCGCATAAAGATTTTCACCTGTTCACTCGAAACTTGCTTACCTCAGTAACCATGGGTATGGCGAGAAGGAACTGCACTAGACATAAGCCAGCCAAAAACATCAGGCGATTTCTTCGGAAAATTGAAAACTCATCAACCAATCCGTTGACCACAGCCTCAAGCATGCCGAACTTGAAGGAAGACAAGGAAAATGTTATCAACTTGAAACGTAAAATACGTTTAGAAACAAAGATCCAAGTTTTCTGATATCACTTAGTCATTGATAGGTACATTAATAAGCACTTCCGGGCTGGACAGTAGCGTTTTACAAACAATACTTTTGTGACTGCGGTGACGTTAAGGAATCGTGCGGTACGCAAAGAAGGCGGATATCTTTGCCCCGGGATCTAAAGCGCAAAAAAAACATTATAACAGGTATCACACAAAACATGGAAAAACAAATAACCAAATAAGCTGAACTGGAGACATGCTGCCAACGCCTTCGGTGCATTCCAGCTCCTAACAAAGCTTCACGCGATCTAGAGCTGGGATTTGCAGCAGCTCAACCTGACGTATTGCAAAAGAAAAAATGTCTTTTACACTAAGTATTTCTGTTCTCATAAAGCGATAAGCTAAAAACGTTAAAACTAAGAGATGCGTCCAGTATGAGCGAAACACGAGCTGTGAGGTTTGAGCAGAAACGTTTTAATTTATGCAAATTAAAACCAAGAGAACTGCACTTCATAAAAAAATTTAGGGCGCTGTTTCTTGGTTGAGATATATTTTGAGTATTGAGGATCCTTTTTGATAAATGACTGAAAATCGTTTTACGAAATTGCTACAAAACCTGAAAAAACTGATTCTTAAAAGTTGCCATCACTAAACGAGTGAAAAGCACAGCGTATTGGCACCAGGCCGTCCATGAGAAACAGCAAGACTGTTCAAGGGCTTATCACAGTCCCGTGTACGATGCCAAAACAATCTACAGGATTTGTGCTCAAAGACTCCTTTGGCATATGTGTATGGCAGTAGTGAAACTTTGTTCGTTGGTGACAACAGTTAATGTAAAATAAATCAGAGCAGTTTTAGGATATTTTAGGGCTTAATATGTAGAAAAAAAGGCGTAACAGCCTTTTAAATCTTTAAATGTAGAAAAAGAGTGAGGAAGACAATAGAGACACACCAAAATGTGTCCAATGCAGCTTCCATTGTACATGATGCAAGATGCGTTTGTATGAGCTGAACATTTGGTGGAGCTTTTGAGATGCGTCCATCACCCCTCGGCCTAGGAGAAGCTGTGTCGACAAGCTGAAAACGCAATCTGCGCGTACTTTCGATTGTTTCAGTATTCCCTGCGCAGTCTCATCATGTGCGACGCTACCCGTGAATAGAAGGCACAGATTAATATTTTCTTTATAGGTCACTTCTCCTTTTCGTTAACCAGCGACTGGAAAGTTAAACATAACCTCTCTTGTCTCACAAACCCCATGCAGTTACATGTTCAGCCACGAATTCGCACTCGAGTTTGAAAATAAACAAACCATAACTTAAGCGAGGCAGCTGCAGCGAACAAAAGTAACTTTTGTGAAAAACTGCAAATGCCAGTTGGTGATATGTCAAACGATTTGCTTGAAAGCAAAACAACGCTGCACATGGATTTTCTGGTGAAAGTTGTTCGAACTGCAAAAATAGATGATGAGGAATAATGGAGGTGGTTTGACTTTTCAAAAACACCTTGATATATTAAGCAAAACAGCTACATCCAAAAGTGTCAGTTTATTTCAAAAAGTTTTATTTTGCGTTTTTTAAAAGCAGGCTTTACGCGGTGGAAGTGCTTGTTTATACAGGTCTTTACAAACAGTCTTTCACACGCACATACACCTATACACATTAAGCTTTCATGGTTTTGAAAATGTCTTTTAGATAAGTATGCGTATGTTTGGGCCGAAATTGCAACTTCACAAACGTTTGTACGGGAGGTTTGCACTTCCCCTGCCTTACGAGTTGAATAAAGAAATTATAAGTTTAATAGAAGTAGGCCTACAGTACTATTCGTTGTGTCATTTGCAAAATGCAGAAATCAGTCACAACCAAATGCTAGTCGATTATTTGTTTTGCAGATGCCCTCCGCGTATTGCTGTAACTAAAAGTATCAATGATACACGTAATAGTTGAAATCATAAAATTTAACAGCTTGTTTCTGATCCCAACGTAACCCTGACTTGGGGACAGATTTTTATACGCAGTGGCTTTTCTTTTATAGCAAAAATAAATAGGCAGGTGTCAAGTTGGTAAATAATGACAAATTTTACAAAATATTTCAACGTTGCAGCATTCAGGACTTCCGTTACGAAACTAAAAAAATGTTGAGACTCGGCTTTTTTCCAATTTCAAGACCAACGCCAAGTTCATTTACCACAGCTTACCAAAGGAATACCCAATACACGCAAAATTGTACATTTTAAACGTCACAAGCAGGTAATCCTGGCACAACGCGATCGCATGCTGGCGCTCACGACCGTTCGCATGACCACCGCGACCACTAAAGAACAAAAGGAATAGAAACGTAAAAGGCCACTTCCTGAAATAGAAAAAAGAGCAGGTCACGTTGTATTAGACGACACGCATTAATACGTGCGCGATGACATCATTAAACGCACACTACGAAAAACGCTATTGCAGTGAGAGCTACTTGGCCCAGATTGATTTTGATTTGCTCTTGAAGAGATCTGCTGAGTTTACAGCAGACTTTTTTTACTATCTTCCTAAATAATTCCCACTCGCTTGGCAGTTTATGTTGGTTCGGCTAATCGCCGCAATAGCTTTTCGCGAGTTCTCAACGTCAAATAAAAAGGAATGATGCACTGCACAGTTATCAATTTCGTTGCTAAACCTGCTTGACTACAGTATCATACCACTAAAAGACTATCGTTAGTTAGTGACCATCAGGAACGTTTTTAGACTTCACTAAACAATAAAACTGCAATTACAGTAGTTGGCAGGGCCAATCTCTGCCGTAGTTCTCTGAATCACACGTTGTTCGTATGTTTATTTGAAGAGGCTTCTGCTGTTTTGTCAAAAAGATGATAAAAGATTTGTTGAGGAGAAATTGTCATGCGTTTGAAAAAATATTTGCCACTAAAAATAAATTTTTTTCATTATATCCAACAGTGGATCGTTTTCCACTTATGTCTCTGTATCGCTGTGTATTATTTACTCTTGCCTGTAGCGATTTTGGAGAAATGAAGACGTCTACGACCTGGAATTCTGAAAAAATATCTCCAACTACGTTGCTCCCTCCTGTGGCCATGTAAAAATACAGCCCTTGATATCGTGCAAAAAAGACTGCTGACTGGACGTCGATTGTACGTGATTACTGTGTGCTCAAACTCAGTGGAAACATTGGGTTTTCAAAACAGGAAGTTAAACGTTGTAGTTTCTTGTGATTTCATAATGGCACAATCAACTCAAGCATTTTATGTAATAGAATCAGGCTACAGGATAGATTAGAAGAAAGGTACAGAAACAGTAAAATTGCAATTTTACACAACCGAAATCATTATCGTTGCATATCATCAAGAAATCGTCAAATAATTATCACGAATCGTCATAAAAATAAATCCAGAAATTCAGTTGCACAGCAAATAGACTGCTGAAATCAATAGCTTCTTTATCATGGCCATTACAACTACTCAGTTTGTTTCAAAGGCAATCTTGCTTGCTTCCCAAAATTTTTTAGTTGAATAAACCTGCTTTCAGGGAAGCAGAAAAAAAACACTAAAGAACATTTCACCGACAAAAAGCAAACAGCGGCGACCTGTGTGATCTGGATCTGTGATGCAGCGTCTTAACCCTACAGTCGTCTCACTTCGTGTAAAACTAAAAGTAAAACCAACAGTTGCAAAACTTCACACGACACTTCATTTTTCAAAAATTTCCTTTTCAAATTCGTTTAAATTCAGCAATTAATTCATTTTCGACCAATATACTGCTATAAAAGTCATGCAAAGAGTCGGCAGTTTCTAGATTAGCACGTATAAATTTTTATGTTGACAGCTTATGCGATTTTAGGATATGATTCTACCAACTTTCTTCATAAATAGTTTTATTCCAGTACGGAAATATCTTCAAGACGCACAAAATTGTACTTTACTACTAAAAATAGAGGAAATGTAATACTCAACCCCGAATCCATGTTTAGGTTAAAAATGTTAAATAAAACAGACACCACTGTAAAATGGCATCTTATAACATCTCTGCATCAAAGTAAGAGTCCTATTTTTCACCACCGAAGCAATTTGCATCTTCATACTCATATTTTATGTTTCTTCATACCAAGGCCGTGTGTGAAATACCTCTTCGACATATTTTCGCCAAGACTTCATCCTCGTTTTCTAAATTGACATTTGAGCACAGGCCACAAACATGGCCATCGGCATCTCGGAAGCGCCAAGTTCCAGTGTGATGAGAGTTTTTCGCAAGTTGAGATTTTGTCTATAAATGGCTGAATAGTTGTAAAATACGTTTTCTTGGATCTGTGGTGGGTTTGCTCAGGTTCTTCATCAGGAAAGTAGTCATAGAATTAAGCCAAAAAGTCTTTAGCCTGAACGAGCACACCTGGATCTCTCTCGTAGACGAGGATTTTAACTTCAATGCTTGAATTCCGTCTGATCAAGCTGCATTAAATTCAACGTTTGTTATTCTTCAAGCTCTTCCATTGAAACATGGCTACTGTTGACAGAGATTAAGAGTTTCTTTTATTGAGCTAAAGGGTCCATTTTGCAACTTGGACTTATGTTAGGAAATAAAGCTGGAAGCTAACCGGGCTTAAGTTTCCTGAACCCGAAACAAATCTGCAACTGTCTGGCCAATGCACTGTGATTTATTTTAAATTCCACCTGGTTTGAACGCGAAACAATTTCCAATGCCATTTTCTGACCTTCATACTGCAATTACTGTAACCTGAACATTGGCAAATTACATTCATTCTTGATGATTAACGCTTAGACTTTGTCATAAAAGGATTTTAAGAACTTGACTAAATAACTCAACCTCAGCAATGCCAAAATAATCCACGTGAAGGGAAGATGCAAATAATTTTCAAATCACCGTACTATTATTCAGAGCACTGCAAGGTGTTGTGCAGGGATCGAAGTAATGTTCCACTTCCATCAGAACTAAACACGCTGAAATCGATATTCGCTCACATTTACGCGTGATGTTTTTTGCGACATTTTCAAAGAGAAGCAGCTTTCAGACATGCCATATGCACAAACAAGTATCACCGCAATCACTTAAACGAAAGGTGAGCAGGAAGATAGTGAAGCTCAGAGAATAATGGGAGGTTGCCATGACTGCAAGAAACAGCACTTTTAAAACTAAATTTGCGTATTTTTGTATATGTCAGTCGCAGCTAGAGTATCAAAGAATTGAAGAGTGAGATGCTGCTTCATACGCAAGCTCTGGCCACATTTGATTTTGCAATTGCAATGCAGCAGACACAACGTGAGCAATGTAACCATGACTGCAAAAAATTCCGCTATCGGCCTCCACTCGGCAACTTCCATCGCACGATGTCAAGGCTTGCATTTCTGTATGGACATGATTTGCTTTATATTGCCCTTCCCAATGCAAGAAACCCTTGCTTTAATATTGTCTGATGTGGCCATCAACGAAAATTCTAGTTTGGTTTGGAACATGAAACAAAAATCTAAGAACTAATGATTTAACCTCACGAAAAAATGGAAGCAAAAGAGTTAAATGGTTTGTGGTTTCAAAAATTTAGATTGCATTACTTTTTCTATTCGAAAAGCACATAGGCGTTTTCCCTTCAATATTGACAGGTTTACAGGACATTTAGCTGACAGTATATCCTCACAAAGTTATCAACAGTCTGTCTGCGTCGATGGCAAACTCACATAAGAACTGTGTTTTGATTTGTCCAGTTGCCGTGTTTGTTGGACAGGCACACGACTCTAGAACAAATGCCTTTATATAAATTTCGAGTCTTCAATTGGTATTATTTTCAATGTGTAATGCCTTGAATAAAATATTTTTTTTAAGTTTACAGAATACCACAAACTTCGATATTTTCGTTAAGGTAGTGATTTTTCACCAATTGATGCTACCCTTTCGGTTTGACAAGGTCGGGTTTAGCCAAGACTCTAAATTGAACTACCACATAAAGACAATACAAAAGTAACGAACGTACCTCGTGCAGCCGTTGCATACGTGGTAAATGACAGACGCACGCAGTGGCTAAAAAATTTGAAGTCGTTTAACTACATTGCAAATATAGAGTATGAAAATTTTAAGAATTTTCAAGATGTCATTTTTCAAAAATTTTCGTATTTTTACTAACTGCAAACTGTGTCAGTACTATTACCAACACTTTTTCACTGAATCGTATTTTTTCTAAACTTTTGTGTTTCTGCTAAAAAAGCAATTCAAGATTCCTGCAAACAGCACTGTGCACGTCAACGTAAAGGACGTTCACCTCTGCTGTTCGAGCATCCTGAAATTTTCAACCACTGAGTGGCGCACGCTTATCGTACTGATTGCTCCTACCTGGCTGCTCAGACCAAGGTTGAGCAGCATGAAGAAGAAGAGGAAGGCCCAAAGTGGCGCGATGGGAAGGTCGGCCACAGCTGCGGGGTATGCGACGAAAGCCAAACCAGCACCTGAAAGAATGATATGACGTTCCAATACCTGATATTTTCAGTTTCCTCTAAAGAAGTTTTCACTCAAGGCATATAGGAGTGAGGGAAGCAACGAAGACAACTTGCGTTTTAAACCAAAGTGAATCTTAAATCAACTTCTACTAAATGTTGGAAAATCAACTGTTTTCATCGTCAGCAAAGAACCGGTTTTAAGACAAGAGCAACTGCATGTCCTTAAGTCCAATGTGAATTCATTTTAAATCACTGGTTGTTCAGTTATTGTTTAGTATACAACTTGTAATTTGATTTTGAATTTTCTGCGTAAACCTACGCAACTGTGGTTGATGTTTCTTCAAAAAACAATTAAGACCATGAAAGCAATATTAAAATACCACAACAAATAACTTTATATTTCCTCTCATGGTATGCTGCCGGGCTGGTTGACTCTCTCACTGAACAATCAAAGAAAACCTGACCGATTGAGTGCTCAAACTGGGAAGGAATTTTGCAGCAAAGAAAACTAAAAACCCAGACGGGTGGTCCATGATTATTGGCCCGATTGCCAGAGAAAAGCAAGCGTGAGGTACTTTAGCTAACCTTGATCGACCACGTCCTTGACATCACGTCCTGTTTGATAAGCCAGAGCACCAAGCACCGAAAACACTACAAAACCAGCCAGAATGCTTGTACAGCAATTGATGGTGGTGATAGTGAGAGCATCTCTGAAAAAATTATAAGCATTCATCCAAAGGTAAAAATCACGTTAAATGACAAAACTGTAACTAAGTTTTAATTGTGTTTAGGCAAGGAACCAAAACATAAAAGTGACATCCTACAAAACACTTTTATAGGAGGCAAATACTGTGCAGTTCAGCGGGCTACTGGCCCGGGTCAACGAACTATCAACTTCAAACAATTTATCACCACTCACACCTATTTTTAGAGTTGAACATATCATGGAGTGATAACTTCCACATCTGCTCAGGATACAGTTTTCCATTTGGTCCAATACAGTAATGCTTTCGCTCAAAGTCTCCAAACGCAAAAGGCATCACTGTCATTTACACCACCAGAAGTGAAAATATAAAATTACCAATAACGTTCTTTTGTGCTTGACTTTTGGTGGAAAGTCGAAACAACAAAAAAGTAAAAATCAGTCTGTGAATTCCAATGCAACAGTATCAATACAAAAGAGCCCCTAAATGTTGAAGCACATCTATGAATAGAGAGGTCCCAGATAGGATGGTTCGGTCACGTGACTAAAATGCCATGGGAAAGATTGGCGAGACGCGTTCTGCTGACTACACCATAGAGGTCGACCAAGGACCACGTTGCGTAATTAGATCTCCGAGCGGGTTTGGTCTCAGCTTCGTTTGGATCAAAAAAAAGCTATCAGAGGTTTCTGAAAACTGTGAGGTATTTCGAGACCTCTTAGGGATGCAGCCCTTCGACGAGACAGCGGGTGTGAAAAGTTAACGAGCCTGTCATTTCGATCGCTCATGTTCACAGAGTGCTGCAAGCGCCTGGCAGAGATTAACATGAGACAAGAAATAAAACTTAAACGATCTGCTGCAACCAATTTGCCCGTGAACAACACGTAGTCCATACACAACCTACCTGTAGACGTTGTTGTTGAACTTATTCATCGAGGCAAAGGAGAGCAGTACACCCCAAGCTGCGCCGAGCGAATAAAATATCTGGACAGCTGCGTCGGACCAAACCTGAAACAAAGCAAAGTTATGAAGAAGGTAGTTACTTCACAGAAGCTGAACTTGCGTATTTACAAAATATTAAAGAAAATGACCCATACGATTAGCTTTTGAAAAATAGTAGCGCCGCGAGCACATGAGGGTTAAAGTTACACTTACAATCTGTGCAAAAAACTGTTTTCTTTCTATAAGGGCTGTCATAAAGTATAGCCTACAGTTAGCAAAACATTGTTGTAGTTTTGTGCAGACCTCCAAAGGTTGTGTTTTAGACCTGCTTTGGTAGCAAATACAGCGTTACCTAGGCTTGAAAAAGTTTTTTGTGAAGAACCCTTCAACCATTTCTCCTTAATGAAATGTGAAGATTTTGATGAATAAATGTAAGATGTGGATGAATACTTAATAATTTTCGGTGAAGTCGCCTCAGTTCTTGAGATATATTTATACTTTGGGTGATGTGTGAAATTGAAAGGTACAGAGTTACAGAGACGAAATCTGGATTGCAATTTTTTCCTCTTCTAAATATTTACTTGAAATCGTAATTTTGAGATTTTTGAGTAGAGACAAACGGTGAAAAACTGAAAGTGTGCATGACATGGTAACTACTGTTGTGGCCAAATGTGCATAATTGCAAATGGATAAATGCTTTTTTGTTTTGGTAATCATTTTCGTGGCGACATTTTGTGCGAAAGATTTCATGGACACAGTTTGAAAGAAATGAAATCAAATCTCTTCTAGCGGCAAAGTACAAACAGAATAAGACGATGCTGCTCCATGGCACACAAATCATTAGGAATGTGACACTCTGAATAGAAGCGAATTCGCGCAAATTCGGTTACGACTGCATAACCCTTTCATAGGCTACATATGCTTTATAATGTACACAGTACAAAAGCGTGATTGCAAACGGAACCAGTTTTGAAACTTGAATTGCATGATCAGATATTTCTTGAAAACTTGAAAGAAATTGAAAGTACTGAAGAGTAGATTTACTGTAGCATTGAGCGTTAGGTACATCTAAACTAGTTGGATCTGTGACCTACCCGAACTTCAGTCAGCTTCGTCACATTAGGCTTTATGTAGAATTCGATCCCATTCATCGCACCCTCCTCCATGACGCCTCTGATGAGCAGGATTATAA
>JGI24158J21664_10003757_pt1 | contig 19239 bp, 7 predicted proteins | sample Ectturendosymbi3_FD_21664 | JGI IMG/M metagenome (IMG submission 21664)
CAAAGTGGCCCCCGAGTTAAAGTAATTGCCCACCCCTGATCTAGGTTATGCATGCAGCAAAACAACTATTTTAGAAGTCTTTAGAGAAGGTCTGTTTAAATATCGATTTAATTAGCGTTCATCAACGCTACTACATAAAATGTTACTGTATATCTGATGTTTGACCATTACCTCTGCTGCATTACTTAAGATTATACAGGAACAGCGACGTGGCTGAATTGCAGTGTAGCGTTTTGTTCAAAAGAAAAACAATTCCTGCACATGGTGGATTGCGTTTTGCGCAGTGTTCAAAAACACGTTGAACTTGACAACATTTATCAAGAGAAATTGCACGTAGAGGCGAGTTGTTTTCATAGAATCTTATAACAATTTTGATACAACCTAGAATTACAATATTTGTAAAATAAGCTTTTTTCTAACTTCTTAGATTCTATGTCGCGCATGCGCACTAAAAATCTATGTTGCGCATGCGCACTAAAAATATAAGCCACTTGAAGATTTTTACGTTAAGCAACGAAACAACGAAAGTTTGTTGGTGGTTGGATCACTGTCTAAATCTGACAAACACTTTCAATTAATTGTTGGAATTTTTTACAATTTTGCATGCAGATGTAAAAAAATATTTTAAGTACACGTTTAGGCCACTGGGCGTTAGCTGTTAATTACGTAATAGTTGTTTTTATTCTCGTGGCATAGCTAGTGGGCTAGGAATGTTTATTGCTTAGGCTATTTCAGATATATAGTGCTAACCAACACACTGTTAACTCAGTCATACTTCAGACAGTACGCTACAAACCATTTTCAGATTTTGGACGCAGGATTTAGCTGCTAGCCTGAAACCAATCTGGGAAAAAAGAGACAGAGTAAAATTCCTTTGTTGTTTGAAAATCGCTTTTATGCTCTTTTCTGGAAATCTGTCAAATGATATTTTTGGACGGGTCATCAGTACATATTTTGTGTACGCAGCTGTATTACATTTGCTTTATTTGAGTTTTGGATGGGGGTTGTTGGGCTAGAATGGGTTGCTGTAATGGCCACTGTACAAAAAAGGTTGAAAACCACTGGTTTAGCGCGACAGTAAGCAATGCACAACAAAGACAAGAGCGGTCATTCAGGACCGTACACAGGAAAACCCCTGAGAGAAAAGGTTCACATTTGGCTGGGAAGTTTGCATGCAGCTAATTTCATTTATTGCCTCTGTGATGACTCTTTGTTCGCTTATCAGAAAATCTTGTGTGTGTACTTGTTGGAAAAAGTGAAGACTATTTTACATTTTTTTAGCCATTCACCAAAAATCATTGATGAAAAGTATTTTCGTTGAAAATGGACGCATTTTAGGAAAATCTACCAAGGGCGCCTAAGTTTCTTTTGATCTTGACGGCACTTTCTGGACACCAGCCGACTTACAAAAATCTTTGAGGGAACACTGGTCCACTCCATTGCCGCTTGTGCGCCACAACATTTTGAAGTACTTCCCGATTGCGTGCTTTGGGTACGTGACGTCATGCGACAAAACCAAGTCAGTGCGAGTGTATGCTGCAAGTGAGCGACATTGCACTGCAGCAGGTGGTGAAGCATCTTGGGGTGGTATTCACCAGTAGCGGAAGGAAGAACAAGGAGATTGATACACGGATTGGTAAAGCAAACGTAGTATTACCTGAGCTTTATCGCTCTGTGGTGGCAAAACGGGAGTTTTTACTTACGGCAAAGCTAGCCATCAAGATTTTAAATCGGTCTTCGTCGCAATCATCATCTACGGTTATGAATCTTGGGTAATGACTGGTAGAGTACTGTCCCAAGTGCAAGCGGCAGAGATGGGATGTTTGCGAGGAGTTAACGGCGCGATACTTTGCGACGAAGTGCGCAGCTGTGAAATTCGTGCAGCTCGGAATGTCGAGCCACTTCTCCGAATGGCAAGATCTCCGCTACGACGGTTAAGCCGGTGCCCGGAATGCCCAAAAACCGTGAGGTACTTCGAGTCCTCCGATGCTACCCCCGGCACCCTCCCCAGAGGAAAAGCGGGTGCAGAAATGAGTGAAAATGAAACGAGTTCTCGTCTCGTTTAACACAACATCGCGAGGAAAACTCGCCTGAAGACGCTCATTGCTCCATTCAATGGTCCTGCCTCTCCCAACACCAGGCCCGTTTATCTGAGCCACCTCGTTGGTGATTGTACGCGACTTCGTCGTTGCTCTGAAGGTGACGTTCTGCATGAGCGTGGCTCGTGTCGCTGGCAAGTCCGACGAGCTGCGCAGAAGGGAACTCAAAGTTTGCTACTTTTGTTTGTTTTTCATATGCGCGAAGAAAATCGTGCATTTTTTGAAATGCAATCGTGCGTTCTGTAATGGTTAGGGGACTTCGAGTAAAGATAAATTAATCGTACTTAAAATTCTTTTCATAAACTTTGTTTTGAAATCATTCTTTCGGCAAAAATCGCAGAAACCAGTTAAACGACAAAGCTTTGTTTTATTAAAAAAACACCGTTTATGAAAAAGGCAGGTACTGGTAGAGTTGAAAGAAACCTACGGGCACAAGCACTTGAAAATGGTATTATCGGATTTGGGTCTCGCTTAAAAAGGTTTGGGAACGACTGGCTTAAAGCAATGTAAATGTGCATATTTGCCGATAAGACAACAACCGCAATTGCAGCGGGCAATGACGTCCAGCATCATAATCTCACCCGCTACGCTGCTGACCAGTGCGCTCATCCCAAGAGTAAAAAGAAACAAACAGAAACGAGAGCAGACAAACAAAAACTCCCCGAACTTTACCTCAAGTTTTCCACAGCCGCACTGATGAACATAAACTCTCCCGGAACGTAACCTGTCCTGTCCAAGCGCGCCTGGGCCTGGATGGGGCCACTGGCGCAACAGAGGCAGCACATAGTTTTTGAATCGTTGGCGGTGGGAACGTTCTGTTTCAACAAAAAATCACTGTTTGTAGGTTTTGAAGCGTCCATAGGCGTAGCCAGGGGGGACCTAGGGGGTCATGCCCCCCAAAACTTTTTAGCATATCAGGTGATTTATGCTTTGAGAAGAGGTACTCCAAACAAAATGCTGTTGCTAGCCTAAAATTAAACATTTTGGCCCCCAACATTTTGAGCAGGCTACGCCACTGGATGCGTCCTAATAGACTTCGTACTCAAGAGTGCACTTTGTTAATGACAAGCAACTGCAAAGATATGGCGTCAGATAAAAGTTTCCCGCGCACGACCTTGCACTAAGAAACGAACAGGAGCTGGAAATGTTGTCTGGTGAGCTGCTCCTGGTTGCGTAAAAATTTCGAATCCTCAAAAAATGCGCCACAACACTAAATTTCGATTAAAATGCTAAGCTATCTTTCCAGGCCTAAGCCACTTCCTCATCCACTTCTGACGGTTCATATAAAAGTGCAGGTGCACTTCACCAGTCATTTTGGCATTTTCGGACCCTGATTCAACACCAGTCCATATCTATCCAGACATCCAGATGATGTGAGGGCAACTTCTCGACGGAGATTTCAGCAAAGTGTCTTTTGGCGAGCGAGCACTATACTCGACAAAATGAGTGACCTCAAATCTTGCAGTTAATTTCTTAAAATGTGATGAAAGCGTCGTAAACCACGCAGTGCTAAAACAAACCACAAAGGTTAAACGGCTTAAACGCAAAAACTCACCCTGGCTGTGGGATCTTGGTTCAGGTCGACTAAATCCAATATGGTGAATGCCCGTTTAGTGTTGTGGTCAAATTTCCACGGCTTGTCAATGGTCGCCTTGATGAAGTAGCGCACGTGCCCGTGTCGACCTTCACCAACGAGGAAATATGCTTAAATGTTTCGTTTCGTTTTGAACGCCGCAACGTGATTTGGAGAGTCTAATATGCTCGACAACCGTCAACTCCAAGCCTTTGCTAACCGCGCGAACGAACACACAGACATGAAGTTATCGCAACACATGCCACGTTTTCATGCAAATCACCACAGTTCGTGAAACAAAGGAAATAACATTTCAAACGAAAAGGAAATAACATTTCTTTCGAACGTCACAACCCAACATCCCTTTCTCGTCCATTATCCTTTCCAGAGCGCTAGTTATAAAAGTGAATTAAATTTACAACGAACTTTTCGTTCAATACATGCTATTCTTCATGTTTTAGGTTAGCATGACAGCTGGAACTGGTCAGGCACTCTTGCAAAAATGAGGTCTGCCAAGTGCGACTGAAACACATTCGTGGACTGCAAGCGACATGATGCTTTGGTGGATGAAGCAAGCTGGCCGAGAATAAAGCAGTCAAGCTTAGAAATATGTTGCGCGATGTTAGATTTGACGCCGCATGTGAGCAAGCCAATTACAGGGGTTGAAACCTAGTTTGAAATTCAATGCTTGCATTCGGCTCTTCACTCCCTCCAGGCAAAATTCAACTGACTTTATCAGTGATTTGTTGACGGCGATTATGTTGAAAACAGTGTCAAGGTAATGTAAGGACAACAAGTCAAAAATACGTCCATTGTCAACGCACCCTTGTCAAGTCGCCCAAACAGCACCGAAATCGTTTTTGTTCAGTTGCTTGCCGCCTCATGTTTTCTTTCGAAATACGAACAAGAAACGAATAACGGTATTCACGAAAGAATTGCTCAGGCAAGACGACGAATATATCAACGCTCAAAAACAGTTACGGACCACTTACCTTCGAAAGAAGACGGTAGTGCGGCCGGAAGCTGTAAGTTGAATGGAAACACTGACTGTCCAACGGGCAGTGACTGTTTATCGCCGGTGGCGGACCCTGCAATAGGAAGTACGAAATGTCTCAACAAAAACGAAGAGAACACGATTCAGAGCAGCCGAGAAACATTCATTTTTCCACATTGCGCGCGACTGTTTCCAACGACGTAAAACAAAACAAGCGAGCGACTTTAGGATGAGACGAAGCGTTCTTTGTCGAAACAGTTTTGTGGGGTTTGTTCCCTGGAATGCGCATCGCTTTCATTGGAACGACGTCAGACTTAGCGGCTGTTTTGCGCTATTAATAAAACATGTTGCAAAAACAACGTCACGAAATGTATGCTGCACGGCAACTGCGCTTCTCTTCCATAGTTTTCTAAGGGCACAAAAGCATGCCAAAGCTGACGCTGTATTAAAAATCTATGAAACAAGATGACATATATTATAGGGGAGCAAAGCGGAAAAAGCACACAAACCAAAACTGAGTAAACGCCTGACATCACTAAAAACGCACAAAATACTTCATACACCATTTGTACTTTCGTTACGTGAATGTCGAATCGACCACTTCAAAGCTTTCATAGCAACAGAACATCAAGCAGGTCCAAAGTAAATACTAATGGCTTAGCGTTTGATGCCATTGCGCGTACCTTGACCGTATAAAACGACTGCCAGGTCGAAATAAGTTTCTTTGCCAGTGTAAGTGTGACTTCGTCGGTTCTTGCCGCTGCCACGTCTTTCAGTCCACCTCACGTAGGCCATCCCGTGACACTTTAACTTCACAGCTGCAAAGCAAGCATGTAAGCCCCAGTGACCAACCAGTCCTCTGAAAGGTACATTGCAGCAACATCTCCCCAGCACACATGCTATACAAAACAGCAGGAATATGTTGGGTTTGCAGATACCCTAACCATCGCGTACGAACCGGTTCCTTACGCAACCGGTTTTAAAGTCTGCCTCTCACCGCAAATGCATCTTTTTCTGCCATTCTTTGTGGCAGAAAAAGATGTGCAGCAACGAAGAACTTACGATGCAACGTTTTCGTGAGTGGAAGTTGCACCATGAACAATACTCCTGCTGCTTATGACAAATATTACTCATCGCTTCGTCCCAAACGGAAACATAACTTTTACCGCATGTTACGACGCGAAGCGCGCTGCTCACGAACCCGACGTTCTGCAAACGCTGGAAAACTAACCTCGCATCTTCATCGGGGCGTCCAGTACAATGCACACTGATCCTGAAATGAATTCTCCAGGAAAGTAGACCTCTTTGTTTTCATTGAATGTAATGTAGAAACTCTTTAATTTGCCCATTTCTTAAGCAGAGCGCACTATCAAAAATTCCTTAAAACATCAACTTAGTTCACACTGAAAACAGGAAAAAAAAACATTTAGACACGAAAATAATTCCAATGAGACAAAACATTTCCCCGAAAAGAAGAAGCAAGTTGCTTTCATAACGAAAAACAGTGTCACCAACCGACGAAATGAAAACGCGATCTATTGAAAGGCTGAACGCGTGAAACTGGCTATTTGTGCCAAGTTGATCTCCGATCCCTATTTTTAACTAAAAAGCTCATAGGTAGGCAGCAATGACTGCTTTGGCAAACGCTGTTGGGCGTGGCACACAGAAGATAAACTTGAAATGGGACAAAAATGCAACGTTCATCACCATCATCACGCTGGGCATCAGAGCACGACCTTCATATGGTGGTATTTAAACAGTAAATCACGCGTAACAAAGAAAGACTTGTTTCAAATGTCCGCATCGCGTAGCTACGTAAAAAGCGACGCATGAACACGTCGCAACCTGCACTGTACGATTTTCACGATAAAATACGCAGCCGTACAGAGCTGAAAGTTAACAATTTTACATAAAAAGCAAAGCTACTTGATGTCATTAATATGTTTATGTAAACCGGCTGCTAACCTTGGCCGGCATCAAAAAATGCAGTTTTGAAAAAAGACACAAGGCCGTTGACTCAACGTGCGATTGTAACGAATATGTGGAATGTGGACAATAGGTGACGAAACAAATGTTAACCAGAATAGGTAAGTCAGTGGGATGCATCTGTTCGTATTAAAAGCAGATGCACTTAAACACGCAATGGCAACAAGTTGTGTCATGTGTAGGCTACTGCACTAGCACGGTGCACTGCACAGGCATTAGGTCTTTCAGCACAGAAAAACAAGTCTAATAAAAAAGACCATTCACGACGGATTCGTACAAGGAGCTGAAGGACAAGAGAACACTAGCAACGGAAACGAAACACGATGAAACAAAAGAAGTGTCACATAGGGTTGCTAGATCTGTTCATGAGCATAGTCCGTAAAAACGGCGGCAGACACTGGGAACAATACGTTGTGCACGCGTCTTACAACGCAGTCGCAATCACCACAAGGATATGCGAAAAGTGTGCAGGAGAAATAAATGCTGTAAAGGTGTCGTTTATTACTGCGTCTCGATGTGGAAATCAACTAACAAAGGCCTTGTTCATACATTTCAGTTGTCCAGATCCAAACGACATTTGCTTTTTTCCCGGCATACGCCGGTTGAGCCACGACATTGCATCAAGCAACTGTGTGAGTGAACGAGCGTAAATACGATGAATTCTTTCTTACATCGAAAGCTATAGGCCCGCACTTGGCGGACTACATGTGCAGGAAACTAAACAGGTGAAGACTAGTTGCTTGTTCATACGCAATCCATGTTTTTCCACCCATGTGTTTTGTGCGTGATCAAGCTGTTTTGTGCGTGTCTAAGCAGAAACCGGAGAATTTTAGTGTTTTGAGGGTGATCAAGCAGAAGCCGGAGGTAAGTGTGTTCTGCGAGAAAACCACGTGTTCTGCTCGTGGTTAAGCGAAATTTGAAGGATGGGAACAAAAATTGGCAAATGCATAAGAAAAAGCACTGCGAGCAAAAACTGGATTATGGCACGGCATATCCTTTAACTTCAGCGTGGGAAGCAGTTTGAATGGTAGAAAAAACACATTTGTCTTTGAATGGCATAGACACGACCTCTGTCTTAGGGGACGATGCTAGATTCCCGCTGAATGTATCATAAACACTTGACGTTGGAAAGGAAGAATCCCGAGACAATTTCCAGCAAACAGTGGAAACTTTTGCAACAAATATTTGCAGGTTAGTATCCTTAGTAACTCAAACGTTTAAATGCAACACGCCAAAATCAAATTGATGTATCAACCACCAACGCTGGTTCAAAGAGTCTTATTCTAATAATGAAAAAGTGTCTTACAAGCAAGGCTTTCTCTAGCACATGTCGAATCTAGACATGACGCTTGTAGCAGGCTTCTCGTATTTAACGCACGACGCTTATCAATAGCATTTCAATCGCATATTTCCCAAAATCTTGTTGATATGAACGCAATTCAACGAAATGTTTACTGTGCTTAACATTTGCTTAGCGTAGCCAAACGGTTGCTTTACACATGATAATAGTGGTCTGAATACGAAGGAATTTTTAAATATTTTCGCAACACCCAAAATAAATTCTAAGTTTCCAGATTTTGCACAACGAACACTTTCGAATATTCAACTCACAACGAGCTTCATACGGCACATCATTGCTGTGTTTCCTGAAAGGAGCAACATAACAATAAGGCAAATGCTATATACAATAATCAAACAGGAATTAGGTATTACAAATAAGTCACTTCATAGAATTAATGGCGTACACACACAACCAACAACCTTCCGAAGAGCAGATAATGGCAAAGAACGTAGACGATCACAAATATATTACGACAAACACACCTCAGACAAAGATGTCCAGTTTGATGTGTGGAGCATTAAGACCCTTCAAATCTAACTTGAGTATAACGTTTACGGTGAAACAGCTTTTCTTTTTCGTAAGCGAGCGATTGAAGCAGGTCATCATTCGAATGGAAGTGCCGCACTTTGCAAAATGAAATGAGGAAAGCGAGGAGCCACAAGCAGGAGCTTGCCCATGTACCGAACTGCACAATAAAAGTTCGGCACTTTCACAACCTCTTAAAAAATATCGATCAAGAATGTTTGTACTAAGGCAAAAATATATCTAAAGCACCACGTGTAATTTCATAATACGGCGGTACATTTTCACAAAGGTTTACAGCGAAATGTAGGGTACGCTTATTGGAGGAGTGACTTCAAGCAGACGTTTTTATGAATTAACCGTGTCTGGCAGGTTTAATAGCTAGCTGTGCTGCATTGCAGAAAGTACTCACTTTGCGATACCCTCACACGCGTAAGATAGATTGTCTAAACCAGCTTCAACATGTTATTGTTTCGTAATAACACAGGCGCTCCTTGCAGTGGGTTTCGTACATTGCACACCTTAGTTAGCGAATGATGCAATAGGTCTTAAGCGCTCGGCAACAGGTGCGGAGAAAAAACTTACGAATGACTTGCATTTTATTGGATTGAGATCTAGCCGAGAGGATATATTTTTGCTCAGCTCCATGGAACAACAGATGAAGTTCTACAATACTTAACCTTGACGGCAATGACCGATGATTAAAATGCGTAACAATTTGTTATCAGTGAGACGCAGTCACGTTGTGTAAATCAGGGGCAAGTAAACTGGTAAAGTTGATTAAAAAACGCAGTTTGATGGTCAACTGCTCGGAAGAGCGGCGCGTAGCACGTAGCAGCTACGTTCACACAACAAGTAGGGAAAACTTGAAAGTGCGGCAATTGCTCGTGTACGAGGTGTGAATGTTGAATGATAAACTTTAAAATTAGCAGACACGGTAAGCACTGTACTAAGGCAAGAATCTGTCTAAAGCAGCTATGTCCAACCGCGGTCAAACGGCCCAGTCGAGGGTTTTGTGCAGCCCAGTTTAGGTTTTCGCTGTAGTAGAAGTATCCTACATACTGACAACCTGTTCTTGTTTTGATAATCTTGAGTTTGACATTTTTGATGCAGGTGGCCCTCAGTGCCACTTTGTCATGTCTGTGACCATTGCAGTTAGGATTCAATTAAGCTAAATTTAGTTTGCTAAGATTAAAGTAAGCCATTCAATGTGCGGCCCTGGTCGAGATAGTGTCATAGTTTTTGGCTCAGTAAGCTATTTGGGTTGGACATAGCTGGTCTAAAGCAAAAAGATTGCCCCCTGTGCACTGCTGGTCAGCCCAAAGTCACCGCTTGGGCCATAATGACTAACATGAATAAACGGGCTAAGGTTTACAAATGACTATCTATCACAAGGAATGCTTTCACAACCGAAAATCAGACACTGTAATCCTAAAAGAATCTATATTTCGCCTACAGAGTAGGCATCTTCAGCTGCTTTTCAAATAGACCTACTTTTTTCAGCACAATCAAATTAGAGGCAATAAAAATCTTGGAGTGGTCCATGTGCATAACTTACAACTGGCACAGCTTACATAACTCACGAGATGCTTGAGATCACTTTATTGCCTAGAATATAATAAGCAAAGCATCAGCTAACCTACTCTGAAATTGTTTCGGCATGATCAACTAAACCGGATTTTTTCATTCATGCAAATCATGTAGGTCTAAACTCAACAACTCCTAATAATCCTTTTTCTTCCATCAGCCACGCCTCAACAATGGCAAAATGTAAGCCAACAAAAACACAAATTTAAAAATACAATACGAATCTAAAGCAGTAGATTAATTTTTAGTGTTCTTTTTAGAAAACACAGTGCGTGCGGCCTAGAAACAAGCATCACTGCTGAGTTTGCACTAATGCAACAAAAGTCTTTACCGATTTTATGACAAGTGGCTAAGCAGAGAAGTTTTGCCATTAACATCTTTGGTTATCAGCTACTTCGCTTTAACGAACAAATTTCTGTGCTGTCCAAATTTACTGCAAAAATCATCATGATTGCATTCTAGCGCGAGGTTCCACTGGTAGGTTGCGCTTTGCACAAAAGCGTTAGATTCATGCGCACACGCTTCCACGCATGGACGGAAGTCTAAAGACCGCGCACAACACGCAGATCAGACAAACCTGCGTTATCATCATGTTTGAATATAAACGACCGGAAGCAGTTCCATATTCTTTATCCACGTCCGACAAATTAAGATTTTCGCACCTGAGAAAAACAGCGTGACATGTAGCGCAAAACATTCACAGGGGTGGCGTGGCACGGGTCATGCCACAATATTGGTAATGCAATGCAAGCGCACGAAAGTAACATTTTTGACAAAACAACTAGAAAACAAGTTACACGCATCAAAGGAAAAAGTATCGCAGAACATGTTTGACCTTTCGCTAGTGTTAGGTCCTAAACGACAGACACTCGATTGCTCAGCAACAAAACTATTGTTGCATCATAGCGCGTTCTCTCGCAAATCTAGTTATTCCTCACGACTGCTAATACTAGTACGTGCCCGTGGTTGACCGAACAATCATTCAGGAAATGAGAATCAAGTCAGATAGTTTTTGAAGCTAACGGTTGTTAAAATGTTGTGCTGCGATGACTTCGAAGTCAAGGTCAAGCCACCAGAAGATGTAACGTTGCCACATAAAACACTTGCTGTTTTCACATATTTTAGTAATATTCGTGATAGCTAAAGAGGAAATGCGTCAACCGTTACGGACTAGTACAGCACTGCAGTGGTGGCACGGAATTTAAGCAGGTTGAGAACTAGGCGTCCAATCGTGTGTTTGGAAAATTAATTCTCTGTCGGTGTGATGAATCATGCATGGGAACGGATATTCGTTTACAGTGTGGTAGACACGTTGTTCGCTTTGCGATTGGAAACGAAAGGCATTCCACTACTTTATGCAAGAGTTTGATGCGACCAATTTTAGTGAACGCAACAAAAAACAAACTGAGTAAGATATAACAGCGATACCGCATGCTTCGACGATTTTCATGGTGACAGCGGTAAATAATTATTTAATTATCATTAAGCCAATGCACCGGGTTTATGCACGCCAATAAAAAATACCAAAAATATTTCTTTTACCCGAGTATTGCATCTTTTATATTCCGCTGTAAAAAGTGTAAAACGCGGTTTATTTTCAAAGGAATTTTTTACCATATTTCTATTGCATTGTACTTTAACATTTTCGCGCCTGTGTTTGAACCTGCTTTTGGTAAAACAACCTGCCAAGTTTTAGTTTATCTCGTATTATACGGATGAACATCTTTAATGAGCTCAAAATAATTGTTAAATGTAGCCGGTAGCTAAGTGTATTTGTACATGAAATTGCTCACTTCAAGATTGTTAATATCTTTCAGTTGGATAATTTTCTGCGTTTTAGAAATGTTAGTAACTTTCCGAGTCACAGTTGTTAAAGCATCCCATGGCGCGATTTAAAACAACCGACATTGGCTGTGGATGACATGAAGCTGCTCTTCCCCATTCCACATCGTACTCGTGAGTTTATTAAGCTATGATACCTAATGTTTAACTTTATACATTACACCAACATATTTGGATATAGTACAACACAATCGTTTACAATTCTCTTTCCATGTCAGTCTTTTTTATACCAAAGTACTTGTAATTCAAAGGTCTTTCAATACGATTAACACAGGGGTGAAATTTTTTCTGTGAATTGTAGTAACGCGCAGAAATTTTTGGTAGCGCGCACACATGGGCGTCGGAAGGATTTTTTCCAGGGGGGGCTAGGGGATTTTCCCAAAAGTTTTTTCCAGGAGGGGCAAAAGTGGTGAAATTTGTTTTTTACCCCACGAAATTGAAAAAACAACCTTTTTTGCTAATAATTGCAAAATCCAGGGGGGGCTTGGCTCCCCTACCCCCCGCGCACATATAAGCTTTGCCATACTACTGTAATAAAAATTATAAACTAGGCATTACTACGTCGCTGCAAATCCCGTTCGCGCACTCCAAATTTTTGGTCGCGTGGCAAGAGTGCGCGACCGCATTTTTACATACCTGGATTAACGTTTACATTTATTTCGAAGGAATTTGTGCTTACATGTTTATTTGCAATTAACATACATTTTTTCAATAACGGGATGATAGTAAGGAATCCGCTTTTAGCCATCCATGCAGAATGGCCTGCATTCTGAAATTTCCTCACTAGTCAAAAGCATAAGCAGCGTTTCGTCGCACGGGTTTCAAACGTGGAAAAGCGCAACCCAAGCTTTTCGCAAACACGATAATCATGAACAGCAAGCAGGGAGGACGTGCGTGCTTGTTGGAATTACAGAGAAAGACAGTCAGTCGCAATGCAGCTCAAGGCTCAGGATTAAACTCATCAACAGGTGCTCAAAAGAATTTGTTGAAATTCATCACTTCACAATTTCCGTCAAAGCAAGTGTTGCGAACGCGGAGTCAGAAGGACGATGAAAGTAATATAAAAAGACAAAGTAAAGCTTCGATGTGAAGATTCAAATGATCTACCGACGTGATTACAAAGAGAAAACAATTGGACCTCGCAAAACATCCAAAATAAAATTATTGAAATCATGGCTCGTTCATTTTAAAAGCATCGCGCACGACCTGAAAGCGAACAAGCATTTTCCGTTTACTTTCGCCGACGCTACGGACTACAGCTTCAAACGACAAGTGAATACATGCTTTAAGTACGTATATATTTGAACTATGGATGTTCATAAATACTTGGTCGGTTAACAGGAAACACGAAGGCAAGAGACAATCACGTAAACCAATTCAGTTACTTTTTGCCGCTTTTAAGACTTGAATGACTATAGCGGACAAGGATACAATGGAGCCTCTAATTATTATTAGAGGCATATTAGAGTCTAATATGAAAGGTCGCTTGTCTGGAGAAGCACAAATAACAGCTGCACATCCCGAAGCGATTTCTATTCAGTTTTTGTCATTCCTTGAAATTGGCTATGCAAGGCTGTTCAGAAAAATTGGAAATGAAAAATGCAATGGGTTCCATTCAGATTTATTTGAATAAGATTTCGGGACTGTGGGTGCGTAGTGTTACGTGACATCGATTTCCTGTTACAAGTATTTGATGATAAATTCAACTTCATTGCCTTTGTGGAGATGCTATTCAGGAACTTTCCAGCCTTCTTCAGATTTCTCCAAAATCAAGAGATTTGTTAAGAGTGAGACTCAGTTTTGACCTTACTGGAGCTACTTAGTGTCCTATGAGGTGGACTGCCAAAGCAAAGTCCTTCGAATGGTTTTTGCACGATTACGAAACTTTGTTTTCTGTTTCTGTTGGTAATGACGGTTAACGTGAAAGGATTTAACTTCGGACCATTCACTGCAACCAGAAAGCATGTTTAGGTAAAACCAAGGCCGCAAACACCCCGGTGAGTAGAAAATTATTTCGGAATGGAGACGCAAAATTGACAAAATCTACCACAACTTGCAAAAACGACAAAAACGCGTATGAATTAAAAATATATGTATTGCCAGAGGGAAATGGGCCTATTTGTTTGCATCTTTCTCCACTGTACTTGTAGCAAAACCTGTTGAAGTAAGTACTACACACAAATTTTTATTTCATAATGGAACCTCGTAGAAAACTACTAACTCTTTAATTCTTATTGCAATCGACTTGCACATTACACAGAAAGGTTGCGTTTGTTTCGCTTTTTTCCTGATAATTCCTAGTCTCTGGCCATACCAATCATTTTTGCCTTCAGCCGCCGTTGATTCAGACTTGCACTTGTGTTAGGTTATCTTTTTAACAGCAGAAGCTTCTACACTACTTTTAGACAAACACATTCAACCCTTTTGAGTCATACTCACATGGTGCCACTGGGAGGAAAACTATTACACCACTTAGAATACCCGACTGTTGCAAGCAGTGCAGCAATAAAAATACCAAGGAGTATTAGGCCATTGCCAACAAACACCAGAAAAGAACTGAAAGGAGATCTGAAAATAAAAGAGTGCATATTTTTGAATAAATGAATACATGTTCAAGCCTTAAAGTTACATCAGAGGACATACACGATAGTGTGACTCCAAACTGAGTAAGTTGATACCACAAACACAAATTCACAAGTGATACAGTTCAGTGCAACTCAATTAACAACAGAATCAGATCAACCTCTTCAATTACAGAAATGCAACAACACAGTATTTATCATCAGAAGGGAAAGTAAAACATGAGATCTATCTATAGATGTTGATACAACAAATGTTTCACCACAGCTTAGTTATCCAGATGATTGCATCAAACAAGTGGGATTTTCAGCCTCCTGTTCACAGGAACCAAGCCTTCTTTGCATGTTACCTATTTGCTTAGAGTACTTTCACACACTATACTTTCTAGATGAGCGATATGTCAAAATTTGGTTTTGTTGCCTCTTGATCAGCGTGGCATTGAATGTGCGATACACCACGAATGGGATGTGATGAAGATTACCACCCATATATAGTGGTGCGAACAAGCAATAACAGAGTGTGATCTCTACTGTTGCTTGTTGCCACAGTGTGAAGCTTTGCACACTTGGCGCAGTTTTATTTAAGGACCGCAACTAATAATATAAAAAGCAATGTATTGTCCGAGACACCTTGATTTCTTGGGGAGGTGTAGCTTTTCCTGAGAGAAAAAAGTATGGTGCTGAGATAACAAGGAAACAGCCAACTTGAAAAAAACTTACAACTGCCACCAAATTTCAAGGACAATTCGTCAGTGTTTCTTGACAAATCAAAGATTCATTAAAACTAAGATTCTCTTCTCTTATACAATATCCACATACCAATAACTAAAGAAAGCACAAATAGGTCTGCAATAAAATGTTTTAGCACTTGAAAGTTAATGATGCCACAAAAAAGGAGTGGGGTAACAGCATTTTCTCAACCATTTCTTTGATTAAACCATTATTTACATTGCTACACTGTGCACATCCAAGTAATGAACTTAAAATTTACTGTATAGTCTGTGAAAAACTATAATGGAGAGAAAAATCAGTTTGGGAAATTTAACCTTATACTGTATTAATTTTTCATGCAGTGTGAAAGACTCCTGCCTTTATTTGCTGGAGACAGTAACTGTGTAAGATAGAAAGGTATGATCCAGAAGTAACAAGTTTGCTAAGTAAAGCAAAACAAGATTCACTGAAAGTTATTGGAGAGTGTGTAAATGCACCCGCAAAAGTTTTGATTTGGTGAAACTGAAAATTCTTGAATACCAAGGCCAATTCCATGGAAATCTGGGCAAAATCTGTGAAAACATCTTTGCAAAAAATGGCAACCAACATGGTTTGATTTGAAAAAAATGGTGCCCAGCGTTAAGTTTGGAGGTCATCTCAAATGGAGGTGCTCATGGTCTGTGTCGCAGGAGGAAAATATTTGCACAAGTGGCCTAAAATTTTTTTGGGGCAAGTTTGGGAAAATTCAGGCAAAAATCCTTCGCACCCCCAAAAATTTGCCTGCTCCTACACCTATGTGTATATACCAAGCTACCTATAGAGCAGGGGTCTCCTTCCTTTTAGTCCGAGGGCCACATATACTATTACACAATGGTTTAAGGGCTGGGCTTCTTATGCAATGTGAGTTTCAGGGAAGGTTGCATTCTACCAAATCAACACATTTTTCATTAATATATAATTTTTTCATTATTGACAAACTGGCTTCGCAAACTTAATGAAATGGTTTCACGGGCCATATTTGGCCTGCGGGCCGTAGTTTGGAAACCACTGCTGTAGAGTAACTGACAGCTTATCACCAATAATTGTATTTATTTGATGTAAAACACTCATGCAAAAAAGCATACAGATATCAAAAGAACTCAACCAGAGTAATTGTGTGTGTGTGCTCACAACCAGAGTAATTGTGTGTGCAGTAATTGTGTGTGCTCAGTAATTGTGTGAGCTTTATATATTGACACCAAATTTTTACAAAAACTACTACAATACCCAGCTTTTCATGAAGGGCATAGGTCAAACAGAAGCTACATACCGATCATATTCCTTCCAAACAAGTACGGCAGTCTGCCACAGAAGCACAACACATGAAACAAGTATAGCATATCCCATATAGAGAATGAAATTGCAGTTACTGCTGTTTCCCCAAGACAATAACGAAATTTTCATCTTCATACTGCCTGAAATGTTGTATGTCACATTTCCTAAAAGGAAAAGCAAGTTTCTATCAGTGCTTGTCAACCCATAAACAACACAAACTGCAAATTGTTCCATGATTATCCCAACAAAATCAGAACAAATAAGTAAGCAATAAGGAATAACATTATAAGCTTATCGTCTTTATTGAAAACATTTCTCAGTAATCAACTTTTCACATGTTTGAAGCAAACACCTCTGTCAACATCAACATAGGTGTGTTTGATTGATCAACAGACTCGTAATTAACGGGGGTGCAGGGGGTATTGTCCCCCCTAGAAAAATCTGTAGACATTGTTTAAAACTATTGGATATGGTTTAAAAAATTTGGGCCCTCTCAGAAATATTCTTTGCCCCCTGGTATCCCAAGCTGGTTACGCACCTGTTGATCAGGTTACAAATTGGCATCACAACTTCACAGAAGTTTCAAGTAAGCACCATACAATCAAAACTACTCTGCAGTTAGCCTATGACAAACATACCTTTTGCATATAAAATACAATGACCTTTGAAATCCTGGGCATTCAAACTCATTGGAATTATTATAAAAAGAGATAAGATTAAAGCAAACAAATAAATTATCAATGATACCTTAGGTTTAGGATTCATATTGACATGATTATCTGAAGCTTCAAAAACAAGTCACATGGATTACTGCAAATGCTAAAAGGAAAGGAAGTGGCTATAGGTCTGCCAGCAGTGATGTAGTTCAAACAAAATGTAGAGTTTTTCATTTTAATGACACTGTCATGGCAGTGCAGCAGATACGTCTACGTCTACTGTGTGAATGGTTTTCGGCTCAGCTCTCATCTGGGTGTCTTTCATTTTGGTAGTAATGGTTGAACTTTTCATGGGACTACTTTTTCTTTACTTTTTTCAAATGTTTACAAACTTTTGCATTCAGATTTACATTTAGGTTTGGGGTTTAGGTTTAGGGGTGCAGTTTAGGGGTTAGGTTTAAGGTTAGGTTTAGTACATTTGTACCAAGCCTAGTGCACTCTACTGCACACTCATTGTGCATTACCGACACATTACAGGTGGCGGATGAATAAGTTTTCAAATATGAAGGTCTACTGGCAGACCTGTAGTCACTGCCAAAATGAAAAGTTAAGCACTCTATCAAAAAGTATCATCAACTGTATCTAGAATTAATTCAGCAAAACAAAGCAAAAACACAAAGTAAAGGCAAAGTATACTTTTTTAGGAGTAAAATGTGCGTAAATATTCCATACAAGAAAACAACATAAATCCAAAAATAAAAGGCCAACCTCTAAGAAAAGAATTATAAATATCCTACTACCAATGGGACAGTAATTGTTTTCAACATGGAAATAGAAAATAAATCAATTTTTCATTAAAACATTCCTCATATTCTCAATCCACACAACATATAAAAAAACAAGAATAAACAGAGAATACACCAAAAAAACAGGGCCAATATTGAAAAAACATATAAAATACAAACAATATAGAAGCTTGTTGACATGTCAGGTAACCCCAGGGAGCAACAGTGGCACTCTATCAGCACCTGTCCCTGGTCAGAGGGAACGCTGCCAGCATGTTGGCCTGTGTGCAAGTTTGATCTGATTTTAGTCATCCTCAGCGTATCAACCAGTGTTCCTGCCTACCACCTGCCTCTCTTCAATGCAAAGCTGTTGCTTTCCAACTGTTTACATTTTTAGTTTCTGTAAGCATTATCGTCTTCCGTATGATTTTTATGGGTAGTGGCTACGGATACACCTCGCATGACGCAGTTCAAAGAAATCACTGAGTTTGTCACTCAAGCAGCAACAATGTCGTAATGGATAAATTTAAGGCAGGGCTGGCCAATCTTTTGATTCTATGCGCCAATTTTTTACACACTTAATTCACATGTGCCAAACAAACATTTCACTTCCTTTCAGTCATTTAAAACGTGTGGTGATATGGAAATATGTTAAAGCTATAATAACATATATTTGTTTGAAAAATGTGTGGATTATGTTTTATAACAAACATATAAAAAAGCATTGCCAATTCATTTAACTCTTCGGCGTCCAGCTGCTTTCAGGGATTTTTGGAAAAAAAACTGCCTAAACGCATGTGGCTTTGCACGGGAATATCTCCGCTCCTGTTCAGGTTACGGACCTGGTCCAAGCGTCAGAAGACGTGACAAGTATCCTAGCCTGCACTCGAAAAAAAATTTTTGCTTGGGGGGTGCAGGTTTTTTATGCGTGACGTCATAAGTGGAGGACTTTTAGGCCACCTTGGCCCACTTTGCCTGGCCCCGGGCGGTAACTGTTAGGTGGTAGTATCTCGCTGAAGTTTTTACCGGAAACTAAGCTACAATCAGAGTCTTTTGATACTTTGGATAACCTGCTGGGGTTTCGGGTTCAAAAATTATGATGTAAGTTAGTGAAAATATTTGACTAATTAGCTAATTAGATAATTAACTTGTTTATTTTAGATCATAACTTTTGAACCAGAAACGCTAGAAAGTTGATCAAAGGCTCAAAAGACTCGGACTCGAGCCTAGTTTCCAATGAAAACTTCAG
>JGI24158J21664_10003759_pt1 | contig 19235 bp, 12 predicted proteins | sample Ectturendosymbi3_FD_21664 | JGI IMG/M metagenome (IMG submission 21664)
GGGGGTGGGTGGGTGGGAATTGCGACAAAGATCTTTTACTGCGAGAGTTTTTATCTCGGTTTTTGTTTAGAACAGAGGGGTTCCCAACTTTTCTCTGACCATGAACCCCTTCAGCATTTCGACAGATTAACATGTACCCTAAAATTTCTTGTGACAGAAACGCTGAGTAAACTAACAAAAATCTATTGAATTTTTATGGAACTTTTAGATTTATAAATATTTGGCAATAAATATTGTATAAATATATTTTTCGCTTCTATTGTTAACCTTAAGTGTACCACTCCCGACAGGCAAATGCACCCCAGGTTGGGAGCCCCTGGTCAAGAAAACAATATGCAGCGCATTCGCAGGCGACGGGCACGCGATGTTAGCGAAACAGAGACTCCAACCTTAGTGGCGTCTGTCAGGGTGGCAATGTCGTGTGCAAATCTTCGCTGCCGTTGGCAGTTTTGACATTTGAGTGCAGGGCAGAACAAAATTTGTTTTGCGTCGTATACAGTCCGTCACGCACGACAAGTTACCAGGCAGTGCAGCTTACTGCCGACTGAAACTTGTCTGATCAATGGTAGCCAATGCATTTTGCCCATTGCATTAACTCCCCCGTAAGTCAAGTCTGCTCAGCTAGCTGCGGAACAGGGCTGTAAACATATTCTTTTCCCTTTCGCAGATGTTTTTAACGCATTTGCCAGCACTTATTACGAGTAATCGCAGCGCCGTTTCATCTCGTCGCACGCTTGACTCTCTTAAATTCCCTCCCCGTCTAAAATGCTTGTTGTTTTTCGCCGGCAAACACTTTGTTCATTTCGTCAACGCCTCGCCTGTTGGTGAGTGTGCGTTGCCTGGCAACCGTTCCAGTTTGTTAAACAAGCAGCGTCTGAACATTGCATGCTGGTATTTAAACGAACTTTTGTGGCGCTGTGTATTGTGGCTGCGGAGAGGCAGAACCTAATTGAGTTCTCAATTTTCAGATCAAGTTACTCGCATGTCAGACCGACACTCGGCCGACGCTGTCAGTAGACGCCCTTTTTGAATATTCTTAATGGAGTTCGTCGAAAAGCGCCCTGCGAAATGTGTTTTCTGATGAAGTTTAAGCCGGCTGCGCACTTTACGTGTTGGCGGTTTTAAAATGGCGAAACAGCACAGGTAGCAACCACAAAACTCACACGTTTAATCGATCTTCGCGCAAATCATTTTTAATAATCATTTTTCTTGTTGCAAAAACTTTGCCGGCGTCCTGAAAAGAAATCAATGGAGGCTTCTTCTTTTTGAGCCAGTTATTCAAACCACTGCTTGGCCGCACTAGACCTCGGGGGCAGATGTTGAGCAGCCGTTCTCGATTGTGGAGGCTGATTGACTCTCTCATTACGCGCACCAGGAAACTTTTATTAGCAAGAGACTTTTCAAAATGCGACCACTTGCTTTGCCTGCGAAGTAAAATCTCGCAACAGCATTTCATCCACGGTGCTCAAAGTCTTCAGGACTTGACCCTGTTCTACTCTCGGGCCGCACCAGCGAGGAACGGACTGAGGCGCTGGCCTGCCGCCGCAGGCGCGCCGTGGTTCTTGTTGTTTTAACGTCGTCGCTGTGTACGTCACGTTGCTGCGTAAATACTTACTCTGATTGTCGTTCAAATGCTGCTTTGTTTACTTTTGCAACCGCTCATTAGCTGCCTCTCGTTTCTTCTGCCCCGTTGCATGTTCAACGTGGCCTGTCTTGCAGCAACACAAGTTTCGCGCTGTTCTTTTCCCGCGTTGATTTAGCACCGCTTCTTGAAAAGCTCTCTGTTTTCATTACCGATTCAATCAATTCGAAAAAAAACTCTTGAGCTTTACCTGACATTTCGCCGTGCCCAAACGATTCCAGTACCAGCACTTGAAATAACATTGCTGTGTGGCCTATCCCAATATTAGGCCGACTTTACTCGGCTTGCATTTGCTTGGCTGGCGGATTTCGTTGGAAAACTCGGGTTTTCTCATCATCTAGTAATTTGAACTCATCGCTGCTGTGCAGGCGACATAAGTGCTGTCGAACAGTGGTACGCATTTTAAAATCTTAATCGGGAATCCAGGCAGTAAGAACGTTTCCGGCAACACATATATCGTTTTCCGGTAACACATGTGTCGTTTTCCGGCAACACATGTGTCGTTTTCCGGCGACGCGTGTGTTCTGTTTCGTCGCAGCTCGCTGTCCAGTTCTGAAAGACCGCTTCGGATGCGATAAGACGCAGAGTGGTCTTGTTCGATGTTTAAGTTCATCGATAGAAGATATACGTGCGCGAACTTCATACTTGTTAGATGACTTCAGAAACGCAAAACTTGCATGAAACTCAGTCCAATCACAAAATGTGGTGAAAACAAAAATTATCAATCTTTCTGTTTAGCATTTCCATCGTTTCGCCCATGTTGAAATAAAACGGATCAGACCATCTTGATCGCCTCGCGGCGCATAACGCCGTCGGACAGCTTCGACAGCGTTCCAAGCTCCCCTTGTCCTTGAACCGCTTGGTTGCTCAGTACTCTGCTGCTGCTGACCCGACATGCGCCATCTATCGGTGCAAAACGTTTTTACAAACTGCGCGTAAACGATGCAGGTCATCCGCGGTCACCCACTTTTTAAAAATGCGGCGTCAATCTTTCGCTTGCGCTTTTTCTCTGGCAAAAGAGCATTTAACGAAAAATTGAAATTCGTGATTGTTAGCTGAAAGGCAGGCATGTACTGGGACTGACACTGGTATGTTTTGTCGGTTTTATCTGAAATATTGCTTTAAAAAGTTGCGATTTTTCAATATTTTACCGGGTCAAATGATAAATTTAGAGGTCAAGCGGATTAACTCCAAAAGTTACATGAAGATAATCCACTGCATAACGATCTGGTCATATGTTTTAGGCTTTCTTCCCAAAGAAAACAACGCATACATCGCTATATACATTCTAAAGAAAAACGGCAAGCGTTAAATTTAAAGCTTTGCAAAATCTTCTCCATGCATGGGCGTTGGAAGGATTCATTCCAGAGGGAGGGGCCAGCGGTGGTGAAATTTCATTTTACCAACTCGAAACTAAGAGAAAAACATTTTTCTACTAAAAAGTTAACAGGAAAATACCAAATTTTGAAGCCAAGTCTACCAAGGTACCCCACCCCCCATGCATCGGACGCCCATGTCCCAACGCAAGTCACCCGCCTCTCTTGCTGCTGTAGTTTTGCATGCGCTCAATTACGTCCGCTCCGCTTTCTCTCTCTCTCTTTGTGCCGTCGTTCTTCGCATGCATGGCTAGCTAACCTTTGCTCTTCCGCTGTGTATAGTCCTCGTCGAGTAACAAGGAGTCGATATACAGCCAGCCCCCCACTGAAGAGCCGCTGTACGATGTGGTAAGATGAGCATGTCTTCGGCTTGTCGCAAACTTGGCATGGGCATGTCCCACTAACCTCTCATTAACCCGCCGTTTGGTTTTTTTTTATCGTAACTCGCCGACGCTTGCGGTCCTCCTCCCCGATGTTTACCGTTCGCGACGCGTGTTGACATTCCGTGATTTTTATTAACAAACATGCCTTTTTCATTTTGTGTTGTATTGTACTGTAGTTTGCGTACTCATCTGTCTGTTACCAACNCGAGCTGCCCAGTATGGCGTCACAAAGCTTATTCAGCGACCACGTTTAGTTTTATCGAGTGCTTCCTCCACCCTATACGCAACGAGTCTGCCGATGAAATATTTCGCATTTGCTTTTGCAAGTCGGCCGTCTTCTAAATCTTCAAAAAGAAACAGGCGGGTGGTGCGTCTTTGGCGCGCTTGCAACGCGGGCGCTGGGCCTGCCCCTTTGTTCTTATTTCTCGCGCGAGCTCTGGCGACCGTTGTCAGCGACTTGGCGCAGAAAAGACCGCGCCACCCTTTGTCGAGCGTCGCCGGTCCGCTTCCGAGACCACTTCAGACGCAAAAGGAAAGTGCTGAAGGACGGGGAACGCTCGAGGCGAAGTGCCATCTGTGATCGAGCGCGCCGCCGCTCCTTTCCGTGTACAGGAATGATGTCGTCGCATTGTGCATGAACAGTGGGCATGGACGTTGCAGTGTGCGGTTCAACGTTGTTGGCTTTCCCATTCAGCAGGTGCTTCATCATGCCTGCGTTAAACCATTTCCCAGTCGTCAGCCGCTAATGAGCGTTGACCGCTCCCGGCCGCATCACCCATTCAATAGCAATAACCGAGTGCGAAGCTAAAGTCACCGGTCTTCATGCGGCGATTAGGTGAAGGACTGTTGTAGCCTGGGTTTTTTTTGCAGTCACAGACCGATTTTTTTGAAATGACCTAAAAAACTTATGTCAATTCGGTCATCATTTCCGAAAAGGTAGGCTAGTAAATACTGTTTTGGTAAGTTTTGATACTATCACAAGACAAATGAACGAAATATCTCAGCGAAAAAAACCCAGGTTATAGCAAACAGTCAATGAAAGGTATGTGTCGAGAAAAAACAGCAAAACATTTCTTCGAAAAAACCACACGGTGGTGGCAGCATCACGACACCTGGTGTGCGAACCCTCGAATTTCGTCAACGCACACGGTTGTTGTTGCGGCGCTATCTTCAGATAAAAACAAGACCGTACCCTGTATGTTGTCCCAGTGAAAAGTAGCTCTCGCTTCGCGGCCGCTGTCTGCAGTTTGTTCAACGCCGATGGGCGACGGAGAACTTTCGCAGTCGCTGCCCCGATCTTTGCACCTCTGCCCAGTCGGCAAACAGTCGTAAACATGAACGAGTGTGCAAATGGGTGTGCGTGTGTGTGTTTTTTAGGTCAGTGTTTGCTGACGTTCCACGGAGGCGGACCTGCGACACGTTGCTGCTTGCGTTTGACAGAAGTGTGATTTTTGTATGATGTAATCTTGTTTGGGTAGCAGTGCACTGACATATTTCTTTCTTTTCTGCTCAAATCGCTTCGTTCCAATGCTTTTGTTTTTCGTTTCAACATGAAATCAAACCAAGTTGTGTTTCTGCCAATGATCGTATCATCCAGTGAATAATGTTTTTATTTATTTTGTTGTTTTTTTTTCTGAGCGACAATGATCTTCGTAAGTAAGTTGCCTTAACCGCCTGAAACGATGCTCTTGTGCACAGCCATGCATATAGTCGACGGCAGCTTGCCTTCATTGCCTGTTCCGTCACAGAACGTTTGCTTAAACCGTAACGTGTGTTTGTTTGTGTCCAGTGAAACACCGTTTTGAAAACGATAGCTTTGAGGAAGTGCTTCATGTACGTCACGTCCTCGTAATCACGCGCGCGCCAGAACCTTGTAATTGGTCATTTCCAACGTGCTACAGATCATGGACGAAAGACAAGAAAAAGAGAAGCTTCAGGAGGTTATCAGGACTGGAAACTTGTCGGAAGACGTGAAGAAATCCCTGGATGCGCCCGCTTCTTCCGTACCACCTCCTCCATTTCCAAGCGTTCCTCCCCCACCTCCGATGGGTGGTGTTCCTCCTCCGCCTCCCATGGGCGGTGTCCCGCCACCACCACCCCCACCAGGCGTGCCCCCGCCGCCTGGCGCACCCGCCGTCGTCTCCCTCCCGAAGAAGCAGACGCCCAAATCTTCCAACCCGTTGAAATCGTTCAATTGGTCCAAGTTGCCGGAGAGCAAGATCAGCGGAACGATTTGGTCGGAGATCGACGACGCGAAGGTGAGATCATTTCTCGAGGCTGCGCTGTTCGACGAACAATAAAGGCTAGAAACGTTTCGCACAAGTAGAATGTTGTGTATATGTGTTTGCGAAAAATTTGGAAACATGCTAGTATGTTTTGCCGCTTACCCCGTGGAAAATACGGTATTGTTGTTGCATGTTGGTGTTTTCGGATTATTTTTTGTTGTTGCTGTTCCATTGTTAAGAATCATCAGACACTAAGTTGAATTCACCTATCAAAAATAGTTCATGAGTTTTCCTACTTTCTTGTGCCATGCGCAGGGTCACGACAGGGGGGGAGGGGGGGGCAATGCCCCGGGGCGGCACTTCCCATGTCGGGGCCCTGGTCATGCACTCGCCACGTGACTAATATAGCTCTGTTACTTAATGTTGTTGCAGGCGTTCAAGTACATTGACCTTCCCAACCTGGACAGTACCTTTTCGGCTTATCAGCGTCAACAGGTAAATGGTTGTGTCAGTGACGTGCAGTCGAAATAACGGTTCATCTGCCGTGCTTTAGTGTGTGTGTGTGACTTGGTGCATGGCTTCTCTCCAACATGCCGCTGGCTCGTCTACCCGCACACACAATTCATCGAAACAAATGCAGTTCTTTCGAGAATCGCTTGCAGAGACTGTGTCACCTCGTCACTGAACGTTGGCATCTTTTGAACACGGTTGGCGCGCGAAACTAACATGTCGCAAGTCCACAAGTGATAAACTGCAGCAGTGCAAACATTTCGGAGCAGACCGTAGTTTCTAAAGACGAGAGACAAATTTAACGGAGCGCAGTAGTGATTGTTCTGTGGAGTTCACTTTTTGTGAATTTGTTGACTTTATCGTGTTTGAAAAAAAAAAAACAATTGCTGCTTTATTGCAATCTATTTTGGTGCTTGGCCTTATTGTATCATGAACGCCTTTTTTCTGAAAACCTTATGATTTAATTTGTTTTTTCATAGTAGGTGGTAAATCCACCAGCGAGTTATCTGTTTTCGTCGCTTTTAAGTCAAATTTGTAAGCCCAAGCAAAAGACGTCAAAAAAACACGTGCTATACCAGAAACTGCGGTTGTCCTAGAGATCCACAGTGGACGTCTTCCTCGATCAAAAACCAATTTCTGTTACGTATCCTTGACAATGGTCTCTAAAATCAAAACTACACCTAGCCACCTAAGATCGTTCGCATATTTTACTCCGTACTTGTCACCATCCCAACGCCGAGTTACCCCATTCAAGTGAAGCTCAACTCTTCGTGTGGAAAATGTCTGCATTATTGATCGCGTTTCTTCTCGCGACCGACTTTGCAAAGCGCATCAGAGCAACGTGGTCAAAACCAATTAAAATCTTCCTTTGAAAATACTTTTTCCCACCGTGCGAAAATGCAAAGCTAAATGTGCGTTTCGAAGACAACGCGACATTTTTGGTCGCGAAGGCCCGACACGCGATTTCCTCAGTGTTTTCTTTTAAAAGCAGCCGCTAAATGCGACTCTTTTTTCCCAGGATAAGCACCGGTGAATAACTTCGCTGTGCTCCATCGACAAAAATACACGTTGTTCGTGTGAACCACCAGCGCGTCATTGTGCTGCCGCAAAACGTCTTTCGCGGCCGAAATTACGAGTATGAAGAAAACTTGCGCCTGCCCCCCCCCTAATTGCAAGTCTCGTCACGGCACCTTTGAATGTATCGGAAGCGCCCTTTTTTCTGAGCGTCCGTTCGCTTTCTGTTCGCGCGGCCGCGACGCTGTTACCGGCAACGAGAGCTTGTTGCGGCCTGTAGCTTTGTAATGTTGCATGAACGAACCTTGCTCCTTGCCGCTGCTAATTACGCGAGCGCTTTGACGCGTACCGAGCAAAATGCATGCGCGATTTGAATGGCAATGCGTTTCTGCCCTAGCCAGGAAGTACCAGTAGTGCGATCGTTTAATTGTGGTTTAATTGCTGTCTTTGCAACGGATAGAAATCGCGCGTTGCGGTGTCGCTTGACCGTCTCCTTGTCCTTCCCACGACGGGGTGCGCTTGAGCTGCCGTGCTCGTTACTTTTCGGGACGCGAAATGTCCGGAAGCTGACCTTGGCTTGCTCGAAGCGGGTTTGGCTTGCAGTGTTGCTGAACTAACGACTAATAATTGCTCTTTGCATGTCACTTCTCTCCATTTTAAAGGAAGTCCCGTCAACGAACGTAAGCAAGGTGAGACACTCGGAAGTCTGTGTGTTATAGATTTATAGCAAACGCTCAAAGCGTGTTGATCCCGCGTGCGGTAACGTTTTCGCTGTCATGCTTTTCGAATGGATATTGTACATTTCATTCCGCCTATTCTACCTGTTTTTGCCTAATGCGATTTATCAAAATCGAAGAGGTTTGATTAAGTCAATGAACACATTGAGTTTTATCAACTCAACTTTTGTTAAAAGTTTAATCTCAAGCTCAAGCAAATTGTTAATAGGTTGTCAATTTTTGCATAGTACTTCGTGCACCAGCGCATGGCGACGCTTACACATTTAACAGCGCTGTACATGGATTCGAATGCTTATCGCATGCACGACTGTTGGCTTTAAACAACGTCGTGCCAGTGAATGCAAACGGTATCATTAAATCTGTTGTCTCCTGTGCGGGTTCAACAGTTTGGCGAAACAACGCTTCGGTTTGGTTTGGGTTTCGCAAAAAAGCAGTGGCTGAACAGTTTTGCTGAACACGCCACAATACATTTTTTCACGTCTTTACCGTGGCTCTCTGTGCCCGTTATTTCTTACCGCAGAACGTTGCGGAGTTTTGCTGTCCGACCCGTTGAAATTTGTCGAAATGTGTTTGTCTCTAAACCGTTACGGACATTGCTAGCGTATGTGCTTCCACTGCCGGCGGGCGTTCTGCAGTCTGTCGCATGTATTTGAGCCAAGGCGTTGATTGCGACAAAGCACAGCTGCGCAACAATTTATCTCTTAGGCCTCGTCTGCGCTGCGACCACGCACCTTACCTTCCATTTCGTAATTGATCACGTGATTGGATGCCGCGGCGAATCGCGCGCTGAACTTCAGCTTTAACGACAGCTGTAATTTCCACTCCTTTCGCCCATTTCATCGCGATTTATTTCAATCCACACCCTGTATTCATACTTGCGATAATTTTCTCAAGAAAGCAATCGTTTCTTTCACGACTGTGAAAGACGTCGAAGTTGCACGCTGCGTTTCGCAAATCTCTCTCCACAACACCCTCGCTTCGCTGTCGTCGCCACGGCAATTACGCAACAGCACGCAACCTAGACAAAGGTGCTGCTCCGGATCTTGTGGTGGGAGGATGTTCGTTCGACGTTTAGGTTGAATGAAAACCAACATGAGGGCCTGTGTGCATGAGCCCTGGTGAAAAATAATCTGTTAGGAATTATTTGAAGATCTGCGCCTGAAACGCAAGTTTCGTCGGTAAGTGGAATCTCGAAAGAGGAAAGCTGTTGTTCGAGCTTTCTGGACGCAAATTAAAGTTGAATTTCCGAGTGACTCGCTTAGTGTTTTCGGGCAGATACACCGTCCTTAAAAAAGTGTAAACGCCAAAGTCCAAAGTAAGGTTTGCTCGATGAACTCGATTGACCCCTATCACCTTACCGCATTAAGGCGTCACGTGACCACCGCTCTGCGCCATAACCCCTTAACCGGCTATTACCTGCAACTGTGGTCGCAGAAGTACGGGTCGCAGGAGGACCTCTCGGCGTCGAAGAAGGTAAAAGAACTGTCAGTGATCGACGGTCGGCGAGCGCAGAACTGTACGATCCTGCTGTCGAAGCTCAAGCTCTCGGACGAGGAAATACGGCGAGCTGTCCTCACCTGCGACCAGGTAAGCGATGATCGTCGTTTCAGTCTCCAGGCAAACTTTCTCAAACAGTGTTCCCAAGAAAATTTTACACCGAGCAAATATTTGTTTTGGTGAGCATCTGAATATTTTAAGGCTGAGTAAGCAGAGTTTTGAATGAATTACAAACCTTGTGAATCATTAGAAGAAGTTTAATGTCTTATATCAAAGTACGAACAAAGTACACGTTTAATTCAAATAGCTTCAAAAAGGGCTATGCGATATGCTCAGAAGCATTCTGCTTCTGACCCAAAAATGTTAATAAGTTCTTAATTTTAAACTTGGAATGTTGCAAGTGCGCGAGAATGAAAAATCACTGCGCAAATGGTCTGATGCACGCGCAATTGCGTGAACCTTGAGGGAAGATTAATGTGAACGCTATTCGTTGATCATCTGCTTTTTTAATATTGAACGCACGATTTATTGATGTAAAGAAAAATGCATTTTTCCATTCTATTGAGGCATTTGTCCTCGCTAGAACGATCTCTCGTAAGATTTTAATTTCTTCTTCATTGACGAATTACTATTAGATTGGAAATCGTTGCATGCTGCAAACAAAGCCAGAGTGACTTAACGTGATCGGCGAACTCGGCTTGACAACTGACTGCGCTTTTGAATTTCGCTAGAGCGAAGACCTGCAAAAGGACATGCTCGAGCAAATGATCAAGTACATCCCAACCAAGGAAGAAACTGACATGCTCAACGAACACAAGAACGACATCGGAAAGATGGCGCGCGCCGATAGGTTCCTTTTTGAAATGAGCCAGTAAGTGTTATACTCGAGTTTTTCTCCTCCGTGGTGCCGAACGCGCTGCCTTTGTTAACAGACACGGTGATCTTGTTGTGCTTTTCCGCGTTCTCGCTTGAAGGAAGTTCTGTATCTGTGGTTTTTTCCTGTTTGGTTCATTCCCAAAGGTGCCGGTTTCTCGCAGAATTCATCACTACGAGCAAAAGCTGAAAGCGCTTTTTTATAAAAAGAAGTTTCACGAAAGGACATCAGAACTGCAGCCGAAAGTTGAAGGTGAGTGAAGCTGGCAAGTGTGTTGTATTTTACGAAGCGCTTCAAGGATTACGTCAGAAATACGAAGCTCTTGAAATACTGTATCCGGTTTTATTACGAGTGGTTCGAGACTTGATTCTACGTGTGTTTCAACAAGCTTAAGTTTTTTTCTGATACCAGATACGTCCTCTCACTCATTAGCGTCTGCTGTTACCTTTTTTCAACTGTGATTATATGTCATTTGGTCACATCAGCGCATTGAACGATGCCCCTTCTTTTAGGTGCCAAATTTTTTTTATTCGTGCAGTGTTTCCAAGCCCTGTATCCAGGGCTCCCTCACGGTACTATAAGTATTGAAAAAGCATTGAACTTCCAGATTCGGCCGTTTTTTTTGTTCAAATTTTGTTCTTTGCCACTGATTACAGTTTTGCAAATGTTTTTTGCATTGTGTTCCATGAATAACATTTTGGAAAAATGAAGACACGTGATGGTATTAAAGTTCTTAAATCTAGTATTGAAAAACTACGGAAAATGGTCTTTGAAAATGTATGGGAGCCCTGCGTATGTCATGTTTCGTCCAAAACAAATGTGACGTCAGTAACTGAGCCACACCTTTTTTCTTTGTCCCTGTTCGCACCGTCGCACGCTCTCAACCGAGCAAAATCTTCGCAGCCGTCGTGCAAGCGACCAAGGAGATACAGGGCAGTCAGCGACTGCGGAAAGTTCTCGAAATGATCCTGGCGTTCGGCAACTACATGAACAAAGGGCAGCGCGGCAACGCGTACGGCTTCAAGTTGCAGAGTCTCAACAAGATCGCCGACACCAAGTCCAGCTCGAGCAGGTACATCAAGAAAACGAGACGTGAAGTCGTAAGGCTGTAATCGCCACATTGGTGGCAGATGCGTCGCGAAAGCCGAAGAGAGCGAAACCACGAAATCCTGCGACAGTGACGTCCGCCTCGCTACTGTCAAGTGTTTGCTAAATTGAATGTTTACCCTCGACAGCTGTTGGGACGTTGGTATCGGTTGATAACGCTAGAGGTCAAAGTTCGGGGGAAGTATATTGGGGGCGTAATCAAAGACTGTGTGGAGACTGCCGTAGGGTTGAGGTGGGTCTCCCCCACCACCCCCCGACCTAACCAGCGCACTGCCGCCCATCTGCGATGTTAAAACTTCCGGCCCCTAAGTTTTGTGTAAAACTCCATCAGTTTTCTCACCAACACCACCACCACCACCACCTTCAGACGCATTACGTACGGACTTGTGTGGTCAGCGCGAAAACGTCATATTCGGGCCGAAAATGCTGACGTCTCTGCTTACGTCAACGCAGGAACACCAACCTGATGCACTTCATGATCAGAATGCTGGAAAAGAACAGTCCGGATCTTCTCGAAATTTCGAACGACCTCTCGCACGCCGACGCCGCGTCCAGAGTCAAGTAATCTTCGTTTTGTTCTGTGCTTTCAAAGCGTTTACTTCTCAGGTTTCAATGTATGCGTCTAAAGCCGCGTGTGGGATTTTTTTTTGACAGAGCAAGGATAGAAAACCTGGCAAGATTACTTTTCCCACTGTTTCGCGTGGAAGTGTGTCGTCAAGACAAACAATTGTCTTCTTTTTCGTTTGAGAAACGTCTCGCGAGAGTACTAAAAATAGAAGCCAGAAATGGTGTATTTTCGCAGTCAATAATAATGGGATTGTAACGAAACAGTAGGGCATTTTTACGATCTGGCCTATTGGCGTCCGTGTGAACGGGACGCAATGAATGAGAAAATTACTTGCAATGGTCAGCTTTATCGCAGTGGCCTGCAAGCTAACTGTTTTTGTGGGCCATTTTTGTGGCCCGCAAGTGCTTCGGCGGCCCACCGTAACTATTTGTGCCCCGTGAAGAACGGCAGCGCTCCCCCCTTGTTTTCTCATATCTGGGAAAAAACGACGAAAAGAAATAATTTTTTCCCAATTTTCAAGGAAATTCTATGAATTCCAAACGTTTTGCCATTTCCAGCCAGACGAATATTTTTGTCATCACTTTTTGCCGCATGATATTTTGGGCGTGTAAAAAAGGGCCGTTGCTATTGGCTTTGCGGGCCACCGTTCTCCCATCGTTGGCCGGTCCATTATTATCAGCGGCAATAAGTCTTTTGTGATTGGGTTCTTTGCTTGTTCTGTGGCTGATCGTTTTTTACCCGTGTTTTTCAGTTTAACCGAGGTCGAAAAGGACATCTCGGCCCTGCGGGTCGGTTTCAAGAGCCTCCGAGCCGAATTGGAAGTCCAGCAGGCACGGGCCGTCGCCGGCCAGACGGATCCCGATGACCGGTTCGTACCGGTCATGACCGACTTCGTTACCGTGGCAACGTTCGGTTTCACCGAGCTCGAAGAACTCCTTGCGGAAGCTAAAGAGAGGGTAAGACCGAGCTTTGTGACGTGTGAATGACTGCAGTTGACGTGAGCAGGCTGGTAAATGTCAGTGCACTCCAAGATTTTTGATGTAAAATTTCAGCAAGTCTTGTGGGAAAAAAGTCCAAAACGTTTTTTCGAATTTATACGATGTAATACAAAGTATAAAGAAAATAGGACATGCTCGTGAAAGCTCCGATGTTACTTCAATTCATAGAAAGGATATTCACTAACTGTTGAAAGGAATCCGTTCACAGCCAGGAATAGGACACTGTGATCTCAGCTGACGATATATTTATTTCGCCTACAGTACTACGGTGCGAAGCGCATGAAGTGTAAAATAGAATTAAATAAAACTGTCCAGTGAATCTGACAGCAGAGAATGCAACACCAACTAACCGCTTTGCTCAGGATAGCAAATGGCCACCGTAACAAACTCATGTGCACAGCGACGTAACAACAAAAATAACAGTGTAGGTCGTAAGATACGTTGCAACAATACATTGACGCAGCCACGCGGTGTGTGTGGGTGGTCGCGACGGTCACAGGCTATAAATAAACCGAAGTAGCGGAATCAAAGCCATCCCAAAACCTTCCGTTACATCGCAAGACTGTTTTCAAACCATAGAAAACTCGACAACATTGAACGGAATCAATAGGTGACTACGACATGAAGCAAGCAAAGCAACAAATAGCACGTCTTTCCCGCTGCTAGAGCAGGGGTTCCCAAACTGGCGTACATGTACCCCTAGGGCAGTTGTTCCCAAACTGGGGGCAAATTGGGGGTAATATGCGCTTCTTCGGGGGGTAACGCGGAACCAAAGCCACAATGTTGTTCCGAATTATGAGCGATCACTGATATATTAAGGGTAATAAGACATAATCGCTACCTTGCCTTGGGTAACGGCTCGAACATATTTGGGAACCACTGCCCTAGGGGTGCATTTGCCTATCTGAAGGGGTACATTTAAGGTTAATGCTAGAAGAAAAAATATATTTGCATATTTATTTCCAAATATACATATATCAGTGAATATTATTTTCAAAAATCATTGTGTGGTTATTATTAAATCCTGTATATTAACTTCAAGACATAAAACGAAGTCGACCTTTATATTTTCAAAAATCTACAGGTTCTATTAAAATTCAATGGGTTTTTGTTATTTTACTCAGCCTTTCTGTCATATGAAATTTTAGGGGTACATGTTCATCTGTCGAAATGCTGAAAAGGGTACATGGTCAGAGAAAAGGTTGGGAACCCATGTGTTGCAGCATGTCCAGGAGACCACAATACATGCAGGTGGAACCCTTGAAGCTTTGAATTCCAGTCGATTCATACCGAAGACTTGAAAAACAGTACTTGCCGCCTACCTCGGCAGCTTCGCGATCGGCGTTAATGGAATGGCTAATGGGCCACCAGTGCAACGCTCACTGCGGGAGTAGCCGAAATTTTCAAAAACATGTTTAGTTGTTAGTTACAATTATTTTACCCCTTCCCCCCGAAAATACCAGCTGTTTGCGGCCCTGGTCCAGAGGGAGTACATAGCGCGTATAATGAAACGTTCTTTCAGCCATTACCATTCAAGAATATCAGCTGGTTTGTTCAAGTTTATTTTTTTGAAATGCGCGTCGTTTTACCTCTTGCTGGATAAACCGCCAGTCATTTCCGATCCCATTCAAAACCTGTTGCAACACTTTTGCAGACAGTCGGTGTTCCGGACTGCAGCCTTATGCTGCCAAGCGGTTTTGGCGTTTTTCTGCCAAATTGATTGATCACTAAAACATGTTGCAAAGTGAAATGTAAACATCAAAGTTAAATGTAAACATAAACATCCAAACAGACGCAACAAACAAGCAAACAACCTTTTAAAACAGTTCTATCTCACTGCACAGCCCATGCAGTTGCTTAGCACGCGTGGACTTGACCACTATTATCACCACCAGCATGGCGCCACAGCTGAAAACACTGCGGAATAATGTTTCTACATTCCACAAGCATTAAACAAGTCCCTGTCAAAACCAGCCTGCAATACTCGACACTATTCACAACAATCTGCCGGTCAACACAGCCCTGCCTCACGTTCCCTGCAACGTTTTAACAGGATTCTTGCACCAGTAACCGCGTGTAGCAACTCTAAGCCACTTAGTACACTGTAGCCGTTGGTGCTGGTGTAAACGATTCAAGGACTTGTGATTCCGAATCCGTACGTATTCCAAACACGTAGCTGTACGTGGCTGGGCACCCTGCAGCCAGAATCAATCACGGGCCTGATCATGAAAGGCAACGAAAGCGGATCAGGGTCTCGTTCCAGGTTAGTTTCAAATCGGGCAGATATGTAAGCACAGATAGGAAATGATTTTTCTTCGTCGAGTCAATCCCATGCGCGCTCGTATGGTGATTGGTTCCTTGACTGCAATTAAACTGAATTTAAAAGCGGCTTGTTACCGAAAAAACTCTGTCGAAAAAAGACTATAAGAAAACTAAACAGTTCTGCTTGAAGTGAGGCCAGAGAGTAGTCTGTGTTCCCACGGTTGGGACAACGCTTGGCCACCGGTGGACGCTTGTTGACTACTTTTTAACGAGGCCACCCCCAATCCGCCCCCCTCAAATAAATTCCGTCGTTGTTTTGGCTACTTTTTATAACGTGGCTACCCCTCCGCCTGATTTGCCCCCCTTAAATAAAACTGAATATTTTTCACCGTTTTCTACTTCGCAGTACAACAAGGTGTGCGGCCTGTTCGCCGAAGACCCGAGCAGGCTCCCCCCCGAACAGTTCTTCGGCCTCTTCCGCGAGTTTCTCGATACCTTCGCGTCGTCGCGCAAGGACAACATCGCAGAGCGGAAGCGGAAGGACGATGAGGAGAAGCGAAAGAAAATGGAGCAAGAGGTCAGTGCAATCGCTAGAGGCGCTCGTAAGTGCCAAACACGCGAGCGAGGCTTTGTTTGTATCTTCTTTTCTTACCGTCGTTGCATCGAGCAATTATCACACTCTCCTGCGAAATATGTAGCGATGTGTCATGTGGGGCTGGCGCCTGAAAACGTCTGTTGGGCGTAGGTACCGACGGGCCCGCCTGCCGTGGACCTGTTTTTTTTCGGTCATAGACAGAATTTCTTTTACTTTTAATTACCGAAAAAATAAAGAAATGAATTCGGTTATAATGCTTTTTTCAGTGATAAAAAATCCGAAAACGCGGTGGCTGTTCACTGAGAAATGATGATTGGGGGTTAGGGCTTACGGTTTGAAAAAGAAAAAAATTGGCGTCTGAGACCAAATCGTGGTTAGTCATTCCCAAACTGTCGCTTATTGTGAAATATCTGACGTCTAATCAAAAGTTTTTGTTTCCGCTACAGACATCAAACAGTTAATCGCCAAATTTTATTCCTTTGCTCTGATAAGCGAAATAACTGACATACAAGAACAGGTCAGAAATTTCGCTCGACGTGTCACGCGAAATCCCTGATAGGTCAGAAATACTGCAGAGGTCAGAAGTTTCGTTTCACATCGGCTGCTCGCTTTTCATTCAACGACTTTATTTTCACTCGTATCCGTGCAGCGCGAAGCCGAACGTCAGAAGCGTAAAGCGTCAAGGCACGCAACCGGTTCCAGGCAGGAGGCGCGCGGCGAATTCGACGACCTCGTGTCGGCGCTCCGATCCGGCGAGGTGTTCGACAAGGAAGGCGGAAAGTTCCAGAAGCGGAACCGGATCCGGCGTCCGCCCAGCCACCTGGAGGCGGACCGCGAGCGCGTTATTACTAAGATCACAACGAACATATAAGCGGGGACCTGCGCGGCGGTGGCAAACGATCTGGCCAGTGGTGGCCGACGGCGGCGGTCCCGGCCTCCCCGCTCACTGAGCTGCGCGCGCGAAGCGGTGCGTTTGCGCGCGAGCGCCGCGCTCCCGCGCGTCAGGCTTGAGATTTTATTGGCTGTCACTGTATCACGTATTTTTCGTGACAAGAAACTTTCGCTCGCGCGGCAATCAGCGAAGAGTACTGTAACTTTTCTTTCTGTTGCTTTTTATTGCGATCCTGTACGATAGGCAGTGCGCACTTGTGGTGGTTGGCCTTTCAACTTGCTGCACTGCCCCCTCCCAGATTTGGCCGTTTGCCCCCCCACCCCCCTGGATCCCCCATCGCATTTCGAACTAGTTTTGTGAGAAACAGATACCGTTTTTTTGTAAGACTTGCATCTTGCCGTTCGTCGTTACACTTCTGCGTCTCTGTCGTGAAGAGGAAATAGCGTTTAGGCAATCCGGACCTTGTTTTTTTCTGCTCTAATTTGATTCGATTTTTTGAATCATTTGAACTAAAATCAGTTTTGTGTTCTGTGTAGAGTTTCAAGGGCCTCGTGAAAACCCGGCATTTCGAGAAGTACGTTTCTGTCGAGGCTGAGCTGCCGATCAATTCGGACCTCGACTTGTCGGACAGAAACTACAAAAAAACATCGTGTTTAACGGTTTTACTTGTCTCATAACTTACCATTAAACCAAAGCTGCACGGAGGGCAAGTGAGGCCACCGTCGCCGAACTATGTTTCGAACGCGAAGTGCCCCGATGGGCAGCTCTGCGACGGCCTTGCTAAAATTTTACGTCCCATGGTCTTTATTCTCAAATCGCGCACCGTGCCCCCCACCAGGTCGAGTTTTCAATTACGGTTTTTGTGTTGCCGGGGGGGTCATGGGCACCAAAATCATGTTGTCGTCATCGGCGCTCGCCTTCAGTAGGTGAATTTGCATCGCACCTTTCTTTTTTTCGTTCTACAAGGTATTCTTTGAACGGGGCGAACAATCTTCGTACCTCCCCCCCAGCCCCTAGCGCGCGATACCTCGACTTTCGTTTGGTTGTGACATCACACGCAACGCCGAATCGCTCGCTCGATAGAACAGTTTCTTTTTTCCCGACACCGAAGCTACCATCGCGCCCCGCCCTTTTATTCGACCCCTTTTCCGTCTGTTTTCGTTCGACCCCACACTCCGCGCGCGCTTTCGTTTCGCAGAGCCATGCGTCGTTTCGTGGCCGCATCGATCGCTTTTCGGCCAACAGCCATCTCGCCGGCATTGCACTCCAAACATTCGCTCGTAACGATTTCGCAAGTTTTGCGCTTCGACCCAAACCTCGATCAGGCCCGTAACCACGGGGGGATTCGTGGGAGTTACCCCCAATTTTTTTGTGCTCCCCTAAATTTTGTTGTGCCCAGAAAAATTAGTTTTAAACATAGGGGAGAATTTTCTCCCCTAAAATGTGTTTTGCCCCAACCCCCAAAACTTAAAACCTGGCTACGGGCCTGACCTCCCGACGATAAACCATCAATTGTTGAGTCTTGGTTTGAACAAATTCCTGGTTCTTTTCATATATCGCGCCCCTCCCCCCTTTTATTTCTCTGCTGGCTAGCGAATAATCTTGCGTTTGTTACATCGACAAAGGCCCGATGTGACGGGATACTTCCCATGTTCGTTAGATGTAGATCCGTCGGCGACCGCCGTCCCGCGGATGAATATGCACAAGGCGCACTTCGCTGGTTATGAGGTGAACGCTTCCTGGTACGTAGTAGCAAGGGTACTCGTTAGTCGATGCTGGCGCACGGCGGGCCCGCGTCGCGCTGGGTGCGGCGCCGGGCCTCGCGCGTGCGGTCCGTTGCCATGACGACTTGTTTTCGTTGCGCGCAATAAATCGAAAAAAGTCCTTTTTTCGAAAAAAGCGTTCGCGTTGCAGCTTTGAAGAGTGAGGCAGGTGTTTGAGAATTCACCCAATCAGCGTGGTCCAGCTAGGATTTGCCTGCAGGCTGCGTTATAAAAACGTGAAAACTAGCGGGCCGCTTCGAACAAAATGATGTGTAAAACAGCAGATCCACAAGATTTAAAATTGGTGGGGGAAGACATTATTACACAATGGAAATTTATTACAAATCTCTATCAGTTGGATGCCTTTGGTCGAGGCTTCTCTGGCACTATAGTTCCCATATCAAACTCCATTTGTTAGTTGTAGGAAGTCGGAGACCATTGTCCAGTGTTTCGTGTTCAATTCGATTTCTGATTTTAGATTTGACTCGCTTCATGCAGAAAGTGTGCTCAAAACCGAGTGCATTTTTCGTGCGAAATCTTTCAATTTTGGAAACCTATATTTGCTGAGTAATTTCCAGAATCTATGTATAGTCTTGTCCAGTGTTTCCCAACCTTTTTTGGCTTGCAGCAGGCTACAGAAGGGAAATATAATTTGCGGCACCCAGTGGCAGGGGCGGAGCTAGGGGGGGGCACTGCCCCCCAAAATTTTTCAGGTCTCTTTCTGAAAGTCCTACACAGACCATTGACAGCTCCCCTTGTTGCAAAACTGGCCCCCCCAAATGAAAATGTCTG
>JGI24158J21664_10003761_pt1 | contig 19232 bp, 9 predicted proteins | sample Ectturendosymbi3_FD_21664 | JGI IMG/M metagenome (IMG submission 21664)
CCAAACTATCAAAAGACTTGGATTGTAGCCTAGTTTCCAGTAAAAACTTCAGCGAAATACTACCACCTAACGGTTGGCGCCCAGGGCCAGGCAAAGTTGACCAAGGTGGCCTAAAAGTCCTCCACTTATGACATCACTCACAAAAAACCTGCACCCCCAAGCAAAAAATTTTTTTTCAAGTGTAGACTAGAAGACTTGCCACATCTTTTGAGACTTTTATTGGGTCTGTAGAGCATACCGGACTGGAGAAATTCCCGCAGAAAGCCACATGCGTTTAGGCGATTTTTTTCCAAAAATCCCCGAAACCAGCTGAACGCCAAAGAGTTAAAATACATCAACCTGGCAACTCAGGACTCGCACAGTCTTCCTACAATAAGGCAACATGCATGTACAGTCACACAAGAGACATGACTTTGAAAAAAAGGTGTTGTCATTCACATTTTAGTCTTAAGGTATATACTTTAATACTATAAGTATTATTTTCAAAAACAGTTAGCAGAAAAAAATTCAACTAAACAACATTGGACACAGCCAAAGTAAGCCAAAAACAGTCAACCGAAAAAATGTATGGCCAACTAACCTGAAATACAGCCAAATTTTATTCACAAAACAGCCAATCTGGCAACCTTCTTTGGCTTTGGACTCTACTTGCAAGGAGTTAAACTTTATGCAATGGGGATCCTACTAACTGCCAATGTTTAGGTTTTGGGTTCTAAATTGATGGCAAAGATTGCTGGAAAAACTCACTAGCATCTAGGATAATTTAAGATATAAAATTCTTCTCTGACTTTGACAGCATTCTGAAGCCCAGATATATTATATTTATATAAATTTGTATATAATTTTCTGAATTGTTGTGATCAGAATCTGAGCAGCAAGTAACAACAGGGATCACCTGACAAGATCACTCTATTACTGATTATTCGCACCATTGATATGTGTTATTCTTCACACACATCCCATTCATAGTGAATCACACATTCAATGCAATGCCAACTGAGAGGTTGCAACAACATCCCATCTTCTTTACAACAAACCGCACAGATCACATGTTCTTTTTGTGAACGTTGTAGCTGACATGGTCTTCACATCCTGATCATAGTATCATTTTGTTGCGATCGGAAAGCCTGAGCGGCAAGTGCACAAAGCTTCACAATGGCAACAAGCAACAATAGAGATAACCCAACAAGATCACTCTATTATTGCTTATTTGTGCTACATATATATGTGGGTGTTATTCTTCATGTGCATCACATTTGTGGTGAATCTCACATTCAACTCAACACCAACTGGGAAGTAGGCCACTGCATCACTCATTCCCTCAATTTTCAATATATGTAAAGAAATAATATTTCTTGTTGCCAGGCACTTTGTTTATGTGTCTAATGTATAAATCACTATGTTATAGGTTCAGAACGAATTTTGACAAATGGGTATTTAACTATTCATTTTTGTCATTTTTGCAAAGTTATGCCACTCGGTGATAAGCAAGCTCTCTGTCTTTGTGAATAATTTTTATGGACCGTCTTGGGCACTTTGGTAGGTCATTATTGTATTAGAAATAACCATTTTACCATGCTTTTGGTTACCTTGCCAAATGGCAGAGAATAAACCACTAAAAATGCTAGCATAATAACTTATTTTTCTTGTATTTGAAGTATTTTTATGACTTTTGAGGCTGGTGGCTCAAATCACTAAAGTAGAAAACTCTAAGCCATTAGTACTGTTGTGATCAGAGAGCCCAAGCTCCAGGTGCATGAAACTTCACACTATGACAGCAAGCAACAATAAAGATACTCTACTATTGCTTGTTTACATCAGTTACATATGGGTGCTTTTCTTGGTGCAGATCCTGTTCATGGTGCATCACATATTCAACACCATGCCTACTCATTGGCAATAATACCTCAATTTGTACTTCCAAACCTAGTGGAATTGAGCATTATTGTCAACTGTCAACGTTTTCCTGCATACAGTGATTTTGCATTTTTTTCCTGCACACAGCGATTGTGTGTTTGCCTTGGTAGTCAAGGCAAGTCATGTCTTCACATTGAATTCTGAAAGTAGCGTAAGCAGGATTCCTGTGGTCTGGAAAAGTATGGAAGAAAGTATGATCATTTTCCAGCCTGCAAAAGTCTATTTCTGGTCTATTAGTAATATACAAAGGAAATAATTTTCAGACTTGATCTTTTGACGTGATTCTGATAATCTTTTTAGATGTTTCTTTCCTTAGTTGCTGCTTGCTTTTTTCAACTATATGTAACCTATCTTATTGATTATCAGAAAAGGTAACTCTGGAAATTTATATTCAAAATGGTGCAGGAACCTGGCATACTGTATTTATTTGATTGTAGGTCGTGGTTTATAAATTTTTTCCATCAATTTTTGCAGTTTATCAAGGGTGGCTTACATTTTTTATTTCTTTACCTTATGAAAAGGTATAGATGACACTTGTCTTTTCTTGGCTACACTTTTTCGACCAAACTCTCCTTTCTCATTCTGTTCTCTTCAGCATCACATGAACATCTGTTACAGGAGGGTTATGATGAACAGAAGGCAGTTGTAGTGGAGAATCATCTTTAGCAGGGTTGCCAATAAACGTGAATCATACTACCAGTACACGAATGTATCTCAGAAGTTTAGGTAACTTATGTTCAAGGCTGGCTTACATTAATTTTTTCACACCATTCCGTGCGGCTTATAATGAAGGATGGCTGACAATTGAGTAAATATGGTATATGCATGGATAAAAATTGTCTTCATATGGCCCAGTGACTAGTTCTGTTATCAAAAGAGGTACGTGCTTTTAATAACTCAATTTTGATTATAGCCTTCATTTTAGTTTTAATTCCAAACCCTGTTTTGATTTTATGCCATTCTTTTCTTAGCAGTATTTATGTCCAAATGGAGTTAGCCTTTATATCATACGCCAAGTGTGTGAAAAACTGAAAATACATGTGGAAAAGTTTATTATTGGCAGTCCCTACCTCTGGTGATTGGCAAGGTTATTGATATGACTGTTTGAAAAACAGAATCATCAAGTTTTTAGTTGATTCATTATTATTGAATAATTGACAATAACTTTAAAAAAATGATGGTTTACCTTTAAAACTTCAAGTCAAGTTTAAAGGATTTTTTGAAAGTAAGTACATCTATGTGTTTAGTTCAAGGCGAATTGTGAAAAAGCAATGTTTAGCTTTTTTATTTGTTTTTTTTTTAATTAACATGCAGCATTGAAATTCTTTTTTTTTTCCAAATTAATTCAAAATATTAGATGTGATAATATCTTCTATGCTGTCTTCAACTTGCTTACTTTGCCTAGATTAGAAGACCTTAGGGAACTGACATTTCTCTTAATACTTTATCTCTCTTATCATCTTACAAAACATCAAGGTGAAACAAAAACTTCGCAAAAATCAAAATTAAGAGTTATTTATAACTTCTGCATGAAATGTACCAAATTACTTTGACTTACATGAACTCAAGGCTTCTGAAACTGTTACTCAAATATGTGAGGATTGTATTTAGTTAGTATAAATTTTCTAAATTTATCATAGTGTTTAGGCTGTATAGGTTTTGACTTAGTGTAATTATACAATTAGAATGTTGTAGTGCTATGCAACTGAAGCTGTTGATTGTCAATTGAGTTGGTGAAATATCTACTGCTCGTGGGAAGCTGTCATCATGCCAGAAGAAGTTGGCTGTTGTACCAAATACTTTCTCTTTTCATTTAATGTCTTATTCTGGGTAAGTTAATTTCTCAAGTTTTCTTATGTACTGTAATATGAGACCAGGTTTTTCTAAATTTTTGTTAGTATGCGTGTTACATATTACAAACTTGTATCGAAAGTAAAAGATCGTGCACCCAACACACATGATTGAAGTACCATATTTTTTGGACCATGAGGTGCCCTTAAAATCCTTTAATTATCTCAAAAATCGAAAGTTCACCTTACAATGTGGTGCACCTAATGTATGGATCAGGTTGTACTTTCTCACCTAAGGCCAATTGTATGTGGTAAACAGTGCTATTTATTCAATTGCTAGTTACATTTTTTTTGCGAACACACCATCGTGTTACGTACTAAAACAACAACAGTTGCAATGGGCAGCGTATGTGGTTCCTTGAGTAGCTAGTACATACCTTAATGTTGAAGCACAGATCATATAAATCTGCAAGGGTACTGCGCACAAAGCTATATGTATTATTCTGTGAGGCTCTATTCCTAAGGCACACATTGAATCACATTGGCACACATTCTTCATACCTAAGGCACACATTGAATCAAAGACGTGCACAGCTTTTAGTTTATTCTATTCGTGTCTAGCGAATTAGGTATGTGTGGCAGATTAAACACCCTCCCATGTAATCTGCCATTTTGCACCTTATAATCTGGTGTGCCTTAGGTATGAACAATAGTGGTCTTAGTGAGTGTGCAGGGTGTGCAAAATGGAGGCCCCAATTTTTAATTTAGATGCTTAAAGGGGGCCCTCATTTTTAGTTTACACGCTTTCAAAATTTGAGATTTTCTTTATGATTATATTATTATTTTAATGATTACACAATAAAACCTCGTTTGGTTTGCTATATGTTCTTATTAATAATATGTTTTAACACATTTGGATATTCAACCTGAAGATAAGAAGACAAACTGAAATGATGAAACATGAATAGCTTTTTGTATGATTAAAGGACATGGAGCCCTAGTCAAAATCTAAAAGGCCCTTAACCAAGATGTTAGGGTCTCGTAATCAAATTATAAGGAGGCCTATTAGTCTTTTGTTAAATGCAAATGGCCAGCCTACTGCACATTGAAAGTGTAACTTCATTGTTTAAACAGTTATGTGAGAAACTGGTTTTTGCTTGAGAAAATTATATTGCGAACACCACTATACATGTGTGTACTTGCATTGTTTGCTCTATGCCTGAATAGTTGCTATGTTATGTCAATTGCTTTCAGTTTCTTTTTGAGTCAGAACTAAATGTTTAAATATTTTGGGGGAAGCTTGCCTTACTTTCTTAAACCAATAATGTTTTTCTTTGCCCTACAAGAGATTTGCAGAGATTTAGAAAATAAATGTTGGCAGTATTGGTACATTTTCTTTAATCTTCGTGCATGTTCAATTATACTTTACTTATAACAGGATGGATGTGTGAAGTTTTCACACAAGGCAAAGTTACCACTCCACCATATTGATGTAGAAGTACTTGTACTTCAAAGTTTTTAGTAATTTATGAGACTGCAGTAATTTGTAGATGTATTGGTTGGTTCCCTGTATTTTGTGCAAGACAAACAAATGAAGATGGGTATGCTGAAGGAGAGTTGATAGACACTTACTTCATCAACACAATGAGCAGGAAAACTCTCATAAAAGTCCAAAGCTTTGTGCTTGCCGAAATGTTGTTTTCATTTTTACAAACAAATGTTTTCCCTAAAACAGTTCCCCAAAACCTTTACTGAAATCTGGTTTAATTTAAATATACTGGCGACCAACCACTTGAATGATCTTACCGTGCCCATCAACCCTCCATCAATTTACCATACTTCTCAGCAGAATCAGCGCGAACTTCCCTTCAGCTGGCGCATTCAGGAAATAAACTGCAAATCAGATGTTCAATCAACAGAGGACATAACAATGATCAATAAGCGTCACTGACTATCCCCATTGTCTAGGTTCTGGACTGGATATTTTCAACTGTCAAGAAGAGTAGCATATTTGTGAGAGTGCAAATGGAAACATTTAGATTGTTTAAATTCCGGAATGTGGAGTAAAATGCAAATTAAGCCAAATTTCCAAATATATTCACAAAAGGTCAAACAAAAAAATTGCAACCAAACCAAACGGTCAAATTTTCACAATAAAATGCCGAGTTTCTAACCGTGTGCTAAAGTATTTTCTGCATTCTGCCTATTTATATTAAGCAGCACTAGCGTGTTGCTGTATGTTATATGCCATTGTGTAGGAGACTGTGGTGCATTGTAATATGGGAAACCACATACATGAATTTGATATATCGTATACACAATCTGACAACTTAAAAAATGTTCAAATCGCAACATGGACAAGGTGAAGAAGCCAACCAGGCTGACTCTCTGGAAACAATTTTTTCCACTACGTTAAAGGCGGGCAAACTACAGCTCGCGGGCTGCATGTGGCTGGCGAGGGCATTTTGTCCGGCCCACAGGGCAGTCACACGTACATAGATAGTACATACTTGGAGTCTATGTTAAAGTAATTTTATCAATTAGATTAGAATTGTCAAGCTTTTTTCCACACGTTTCATTTGAAACTACATTTTTACTCAACTGGAAGTGACTATTGTTGCCTTCATTTTGTGGTAGCTCATGTAAAACTTTTTTTAAGGTTACAAAGCGATTATAGATGTAATATATGTAATACGATCATGCGTCCCTCGGTACCAATAAAATCTTCAATGTGGCCCTCCGTAGAATATGTTTGCCCACCCGTGCACTAGGTGATTGACAAGACTCTCTGCAGTGATCTGGAACATGTAGCCTACAGCTGCTAGATGATTTATGCCTGTCTTGCAGGTAGTAATGCATGCTGCTTCACCTATCCTTGAGCTTAAAATCGTTAAACAGATCATTGTCCCCCAAAGTATGTAATCTTCATAATTTGCTTCCTGTCTATCGAAAGAAATCGTTTTCCAGCAAAGAATCAGACACTAAGATCTTACTGAGTATATATTTCACCTATAAAGTAGGCATCATCAGCTCCTAATCAAATAGCAATTTTATTTTACTTTTTGTGAGTATTTTTGGAAATTTGGCCCATAATTTGCTTCCTATTTTGAAAAAACATGTACTACAATTGACTGAACATAGTGACGATTGACATCATCAAAATGCAAAAATGTTAATTTGTATGATGTGTTGTAGCAAACTCGGTATGTGACAGGAGCCCCCAAATTGCTAAGACCACCGCTGTGTATGAAAAAAAAACAGCTACCATTCAGAAATCGAAAGTGTGCCTTATATTCTTGTGTGCCATATGACCTGCAGAATATGGTATATATATTGTAAAATACAGCTTACTTTTATATTATACTCAAAGCACTGACATCTATTGAAGTAAGTTTACAAAGTAATGGCAAATGATTTGCACATAATATGATTCGGTATCTTTAGCACCAGCATTTGTCACATTGTTTGTCAAATTTACCTGGAACTTAATTTTTTTATGGCTGTTAACTTCATAGCATTTATTTTCAAAGATTAATGTGAAGATTGGTCAGGCTTATATCAGTATAGAGGAGCTAAAACCTGACGTTTGTTATACAACTTCAACTTACATATAACTTCAAGCATGGTACTGAATTTTAAACTTGTGTTAATCAAGATAGCTAGGTAGTTTTATGCACATATTTTGTAACTCAAACCATTAAATAACAGAAATACAACAAAAAGAACAAAGCATCAAGGGCCAAAAAATTAACTGCATGATAATAAAAAGTGAAATTAGGAAAATAACAGGGACATGCATGAGAAACGTTTGGCAAATGGTGAAAGACGTGAACTACTCAGTCTTTGTTAATAACTTCAGCCCTGTTGTTGGCATAAATCAATACTAAATTGAAGATGTTTCAAGTGAAGAAAATGAATGAAGTGACAAAATTAAATAATTTAAACGTCAGACAGAAGTAATGAAGCACATCATCAAAGAAAAGCCAAGAACAGAGGTTGAAATTGAAAAGCATTCTTTATGTACAATGAGGGTGGAGTTAGCACTTAAAATGGTGAAGGCTACTGCAGAAAGAAGACGCATTTCAAACAAAATTACAGAAAAATGGAGTGAACATAAGACTGAAGAATATACTGGTATATTGACAAGAGAACAGGGGTGATTAGAAAATTAGAGCTTACAAAGCATTCTTCCTATGATGCCACTTAATTTTGCTGTATCACGAACCTTACCCAAACAAAAATCAATTTCACTGATGTGAATGCTGCATTGCATTTTAGAAGTACTAAAATGAGTGCAATTTGGTTGTATACTTCTATGCTCATGGAGTTAAAAGCGATTTGTTTTCTTAGCCCTTCATTTTCAAACTAGGTATTGCTGACTGAGATCCGAACAATGCTAACTATGATAGTGAAAAGCAGCTATGCAAGCCCAAACATTCATGTATGCATAAATCAAATGTCTGTAAATATGTGTGTTATCCAAAGTGAATGACACTGAAGTAGTTGCGACTGAATGTCATTGTGTTTTGTTTTCATGTATTTGTAGATCATTGGCCTTGCCCTCTTGGGTGCTGGAATTTGGGCATGGACTGAAAAAGTATGTTATGTTCTTGTTTTTCATGTACTCTTTCACAAAATTTAAGTTTTGGTCAATAGATGCCTGTTCTGTTAAAAACTAATGAAGGGAATAAATTTTAAATGTGCTTGATGCCAGCATAGTTGTTTTGTTCTGTGTACCATACCCTGTATTTCTCATATTGCCATTGTCAACTGTGACTGTGACAATGGAATAATTTCTGAACAGGTTTGATTGCAGCATAATTGTTTTGTTCTCTATGCCATAGAATATATTTATCGAATTGTCAACTGTGATCTTTAAGGACATTTCAACTACATTTGTGATAAAGTAGCTGCTTATGTGGAGCATTATTTATGAACGGAGTAAAACTGGGAAATCTGACATCCAATGTTGCCTCTAAGGTGTGCAAATGTGCAGTACCACCAGAACATTTGTGCAGTGAAATCTCATTCTTGAGCACTTGCAACATTCCAAAACATTGGAAAGATTTAAAAACAAGGCAAAGCTAATTGAATTAAATGTCTACTTTGTTTGTATTTTGACAAGATTTTGTACTTAATCCAATTATTCACAGTAACTCATTTAGAACTAGCTGCCATCTCAGCCTTAAAATATGCATGCCCACTAAAACAAACATTATTTTGCTCAGTATAAAATTTTCTTAGAGGGAACACTGATGACGTCATACGAGAAACAGTAACTCAAACCAATGGTGTAAATTAGCCATGTTGAACATTTCAAAACAAAGTAATTTTATCATCAGAAAGGCTCTTGTTGCATGGCTTACTACAATGCCCTATTTGTGTAAATAACTGATATTTCCTTGTTATTTTAAATTTTCTTTATAATTTTAGCAGAGATGTATAGAAATAGTCCAGTCTGATTGCAGGCTGATTGCAATATTGTTTTATGTGTTTTCAGGGATTTTTTGACAATCTTTCTGTCATCAGCTCATTACCGATTGATCCAGTTTTGATTATCATCATCATTGCTCTTGTCATGTTTGTGTTAAGTTTTTCTGGTTGCATTGGATCTTTACGAGAAAACATCACTTTGCTGAAATTTGTAAGTATTTTCTGTCACATAGAGCATGTGTAGATTGTGTGATTTCAAAAGCGTCCCATGTCAGTCAGTAGTTTTAATGCTTGAAAATGTTTGCAAATTGATAAATGTTTAGTGTATTGTGGTTGGCTGATACCAACTTGTGTCCGATACGTTGGTCTCGCAATAGTTGCTTGAAGTTGAACTGCGGCATTACTTGGTTCAATATAACTATTGTGCTTTCCGGTGTAGAAGATGTACGTCCCTTCGGTTTTCCACGGATTTGCGTGACGTTTGGTCACATGATTATCACGAGTGTCGAGTGTTGACGTAATTATTGTCGGCTTATGCGCAGTTCACTGAGGCCTTCAGTTCACGCGATGGTAGTTGCTGACGTCTTGGCTGAATGATTCAATGCTATTATTACCGCTTAAACTAACCGTTACTTTCGTTTCTTGCCTAACCATTCATTTGAGTATAATCATGTGAGTTTTTTTAAAGAGCAGTTTGTAGCGAAAGATGTGCATTTTATCAAACGTTTCCCAGTAAGTTGGCATATCTATCAATCACAGACAGTTTTTTTTCTTCAGAACATTTGTGGAAACGAAAATGGTGCTTACTCCTGGGATATGTTCATATTGCGCGCAGAAAGCCTGATCAACGGCATTACCTTTCTGAACGCCGTTAATTGCCACGCCACTTCTACTACTTCACATAATCGTTACGCACGCGTAAAACCTGGTGCTTTGTAGCGCTGATTACATTTACTGGGCTGATTAGGAGAAGAATATGGTATTAGAATCCTCGACGCTTACCGCAAGGCTTCTTTAAACGTGTCTGTTAAAAAAAGCGTGACTTTCAAATATGAGTAAGAGACAATGTTTATCCTAAAATTTGAATTACTTTCATTCAAAGCGAACAATGTTTTTGGCAGAAATCGCTAATCACACAGTGTGTTGTTTCTGTACCAAACGTGTAAACTTACTCTTTTGCCCCGGATTCTTTTTTAGGTAATAGTCGCGATAGCTCAATGACACAGTTTCCAACGTTCAAATGACAGTTTCCAAAATTAGAAATGCTACATCAAATCATTTTACATAGCTTTCGTTTTCGAATAGTTTGGTGTAAAGTTCGATATGTTGTTCTTGACAAGATAACAGATGTATACAGATTGCGTATGTTGACTATTTTACGACTCCGTAGCTCACTGGTTTGGAAATACTATCTTACGTATTTTCAGAGATGTCACTTTGGCGTTGTCACGACTCACGAACTAAAATCGGCAATTCATAACAAAGCAACAAGGGTGTCGCCAAGTTCGGACTTTCCGGTGTTACCTCAATTTTCTTCATATAAAATCTGCTGTTTTCAAATATCGTGCAAACATACATCAAATACTCTTCAACAGTGTTCATTGATATTCATCTACGTCATGTGCTAACAGCAAAAGAAAGCTACTGTACAGATTCAGGGCAAGCACATTAAAGAATCCCTCTGATGGATTTCATGTGTGTCGATGAGATTTTGCATATATTATGGCATTTTGAGTCACCGATGCCTGTTTAAGTGCTAAGTTTTGTTGCGAGACCTTTGCTGCGAGAAATTAGCTTGATGTCGTACAAGCCTGTATGCCGGAAATGACGTACTTGTTGACAATCCGCCTCAATTTTTGTTGCTGAAGCGGAGCGTAGACGGTTGAGATGAATCGCAATGTACAGGTTCCAGTGCGTCATGCAATGACTTGAGTCACACGATTAAACTTTGCAACCTAAATTATTTTGCGTGAGAGTGCTGAGGTGTGACTTAACCGGTATTTCCCACATTGTGCACATTGCGATTCGCAAACTCCCACATTGTGCACATTGCGATTCGCAAACTATGCTACTAGCCTCAAATATTGTGAGACAGAGCGGTTGCTGGTCGGCCCAATCTAGTAAGCAACTTCACGACTTCTGGAATGCGATGGTATACTTGCAACCAATTGTTCACCTGCAGCAATTCGGTTGTGACGACTTTTCATTGTAATGTTTGTACTTTCCTCCGGTTGAGTTTTATAAATCTATAGCTAATATTTGCACGCCATGCGAAGCTTCATACGAAGCTGACAACATTGTTTAAAACAAATTCTTCAAAAGTTCTGCTTCGCCAATGAAGTGTTACCATCAAATATTGTAAAAGAAAACATTCTCTAAATTCCCACGTTGCATGTTCGTTTTTATGGAAATATTTTATGTAATGAATCATCGTCTGCATTGTTTCTTATCTTCCGTGGTATGTTGATTTGCATTCTGACAATGAAATCTAATGTCTTTTAATTAATCTTTATTGAACCTGATTTTAAAATAGAATTGTTGTTATGGTAAGTGGAAATTATAAAATACATGCCACGAATCGAAATTTTTGTAAGGTGACTTGCATCTCCCACCTTGCAGTTAATTTAATTTAAGTACAGTTAATATATGTCATCGGTGGAACGTAGAATACTAGACGACCAGCATTAGGGAAGATCATTATGCATGTAGTTACGCTTGCAACAACCCCTGTCCAGTTTTGTGCGGTTCTTATCTTGCATCAAAATGATGGTTGTTTCTAGAATTATGTAGGCTATAAATCTATCAGTTGCAACATTAAAGAACACTAATATTATTAAAAGAAGCGTTACTTCCTATTTGCAGTACTTGATTGGATAGGGTTAGTCGATTTAAAAGACTTCGTAGAGAAAATGCGAAGCAACGTACAATCATAAAAGAATCAAGGTCAGGTCAGCGATGGTTTATCACATAAAACAACTGCGTTAAAAATCGAACGTACAGAATATAAGTTTACAACATGGTTTATTTACAAATTTCAGTGGAAAACACTTTGATGGCGGAGTTAAGCGCACTAAAGAAAAAAAATTGTCATAAAATATTTGTTTTATTGGAAAAAAGAATTGATTTGGTGAAAAAAATTTTTTATATTTTTCAAAAATAAAAAATTTTCGGATAATTTTTTATTGCAATGAAGTTTTTACATTGCAGAAACATTGGTGCTCTCTGTGCAATTGCTGGCATACTCTCAGTTACGCTGTAGTTGAGGCAAATTTTAGCCAAGCCGTGTTAGCAGAAGCAGAACGGTAAAGTGCGTTTGTTGTCGTGCTTACATTACTCGAACGTTCGTTGGTCGCTTTGAAAAGGGCTTCCCACCTTTCCACTTGATAGTAAGGGCACTTGACGCATGGCGCAGTTTTTGACCACAAACGCCCCTGCGTAAGTTCATCTTAATGCAACTGCGTGGCGCTAACTTAACAAGCTTATTTTCACGTCCAGCTGAGTTGTTTGTGCCTGGTCTATTTGTGATTTAGCTTCAGTCGAGGTACGCTAGTTTTATAGTTATCTGTGTCGTATCGACGCGATTTGCACTGGAGTGTTCTAAGCCGACGAAGGCTGTAAAGACAGGTTTGTATTTCAATAAAGTTTACAGCGCGTTCCGTTGTGCGGCATTATCCGTCAGTATACTGCGTCGTTACAGCAATTGTCAGAATTCTCGAAATTGTTCCTGAGCTATTGATCGCGTTTTGCCGTTCTCTTTCAATTGTTGTCATGTAGCAAGTCATGGTGTTGTACCAAGGTACCTATACAATGACAGTGATCTTCATTTCTGCGAAATCATCGCTCCGAACGAGTCAATGTTGTTTTCTATATTGTGTACGACAGGGGTCTCAAACACGCATGCCGCATGTGGCCCACGAGGGCGTCTTGTGCGGCCCGCAATGCTTTTCGGGAATTTTGAAATATTTAACATTTACGTTGCCAGGTGCCTTGAAAAAAGATGCCACTAAATAAATGAACCAAAGCTGAATGATACCAAGTGCGGTTTTCATCCTGGCCATAGCACTACAGACCAACATTTCACTCTCCAGCAAATTTTTGAGAAATCTTGGGAATATACCATAAACATTTTCACGTGGTTTGTCGACCTAGAGAAAGCATATGTCCGTGTCGGGAGAATTGAATCACAACTGTTCACCGTTGGTGTTGGACTCCGACAAGGGTGCGTGCTGTCACCGCTTCTCTTCATAGTCTACATCAGGGATGGCCAAACTACGCCCCGCTTGCTGCATCCGACCAGTTTAATCCGACCCGCCAAATACCTTGCACATTTTTTCAAGTGCCACGTTTCCGACTGCGGACAGCAGTGCAACAGCATCAATTGCTGCCTGTCACGTAAATCGCACCATATCCGGCCCTCCAGTGCTAGACAGACCCAAGTTCGGCCCTCAGGTGAAAAAATTCAGCCACCCCTGGTCTACATGAATTTGATAGACAGTCACAGCCGAGTCGAGGAGGGCGTCACAGTTGGGAGCTGCAGGATCAACCGTTTACTTTTTGCAGACGATTGGGTACTGATAACATCTTCTCAACCGGGTCTTCAGCATGCACTCGATAGGATCTCCGCTGCGTGTGACCGATCCAGAATGAAAATCAGCACTAAAAATACCGAGGTATTATGTCTCTCTACAAACCAAAGGCAGTATGTGCTGCAAGTGAGTGAAATACACCGCAGAAGGTGGAGAAATTCAAGAACATAGAGGTGGTATTTACGAGTGACGAAAGGTGGAGCGAGCAGACTGATGGATAGATTGGTAAAGCTAACGCAATTCTTCATGAGCTTTATCGCTCGCTGGTCACAAAAGGGATGTTTCAAGCATCGCAAAGCTGTCAGTTTCTGAATCAATCTTTGTTCCGATCCTGACCTATGATCCTGATTCTTGGGTAGTGACCGAAAAGCTCCGGGGAAAGCGGCAGAGATTGGATTTTTTCGAAGAGTCCATGGTGTGACACTTCGCGAAAAAGTGCGCAGGTGTGAAATTCGCAGAGCCCTGAATGTGGAACCACTTCTCCGATATATTGATATATTGGTTCGGCCATGTGTCCAGAATGCCCCACGAAAGACTGGCGAGGCAAGTCCATCTGGCTAAACCCACGAAAAAGCGGTTCAGAAGTCATCCAAGGCCTAGGACCCAGGTGGAGTGACTATATCTCCGACCTTGCTTGGCCTCATCTTGGTGCGGAGCCAGCAGATCGATCTGAAATTGCTGTTGACCGTGAGATATTCCAAGTCCTCCTACGGCTGCATCCCCCGCGACCATCCCTCGAGGAAAAGCGGGCATGAAAATGAATGAAATTACTAACATTTACGTTGTTTAATTTATTCACCGGTGCATAAAAGTGCTCGCCTAGGGAGTGAACAAGTTGCTGAGACGGCTAGAAATGATTTTGTCTAGAATTCATAACACCTTTCGCAGGAAATGAAGATGCAAAAGCTCTTTCGAGTAAGTTCAGGTGCCGCCGTTGTTGCGTCAGCGTTATAATGCGGCCCACGGGTTGCCCTCTAAGTCCTCATGTGGCCCACGGAGCAAGTTTAGTTTGATACCCGTGGTGTACGAGCTGGTTGACTCCAGAGAATCGAGTGCAAATCAGCACACGTCACATTGCGATAGTGCATTTTGTTGTTCTTTTACTTTCGCATCTTCCTCCAACTGATTTGATAAGTTTGGAGCCACTTCTACGGAAAACGCGTGCGTTGGCGTTGTCTTTTTCCAGATATGTCGAGCGACTTGGCACTGGACCATTTCTTACTGTAACGTTACGTTGATAAAATATATGCTTTGATGTAGTAGCTTGCAGTTGGCCATGTTTTTTCAGTTTTCTGTCTGCCTCGGTGTGATCTTCTTTGCTGAGCTCGTTGCTGGCATCCTGGGCTTCGTCTACAAGGACTGGTTTCATAAGCAGTTTGCGACGTTTGTCAATAAAACCATTAAAGGATATAGAGACGACCCCGACCTGCAAAATATCATCGATTTTTCGCAACAATACGTAAGTTGGACAATACATGTCCTGTAACGGCGCACTGGTCAACTCGACTGTCATGGCAACCAAAACTGTTTTTGTTCTACAGCTGTTGTGTTGTGGTGGCGACAGTGGCCCCAGTGATTGGGAAAATAACATTTATTTCAACTGTTCTTCGTCCATCGAATACAACGGAAAGCAACTGACACCTGCCGAAGCGTGCGGTGTGCCTTACAGCTGCTGTATCAAGTCGGTGGCTGGCGGAGTTGCAGACACGCAGTGTGGCTACAACGTACGAAAGCTTGATGTAAGTTGCATTTTATTTCATCAGCTTATTCCTCTGCTTTTGAACCGCGGCACTGTATCACGGAAGAAGTCCAAAAATGTCACTTGTGAATGCGTGTTGCATGCACTTCAAAAATCGCGGTTCAGCTAAAAACGCGCAACGACAATAAGGTCGCTTTTCATGGCATCACAGGAATTAGGTCATAGGAGCCATACAGCGTTGGTGAATTGTTGAAACTTCTTATCACGTCATTTAATGAAGATTGACACGCTGATGAACCTATCGTGTCAATCTGACAGAATAAGAAGTTTCAGTAATTCAATTATGCTGATGTAAATGTTTAGAAAATCTAATGAACATGTTTTTTTGTAATGGCCGACGACTCAGTCCGTAATATCAGCAGGTAGCTCTGCTGTCGAGCCGGATTTTTTGTTAAGTTAAAAGTTTCCATTCCACACCAAAAGGTTCTCATAACGGCAACGGCGGAACTGGAACACAGCTCGTGTGGTGGTTAAAAAGCACTTCCGCTTTTTTATAAATCGCTTTCAGGACGCTGCTTGATGCCGTGGCGCTTTAAAACATGGTTTACGCTTGTACTTCCGCGGTGCACAATTACCGCGCGATACATGACGTGTGTACCGCGGCATGGTTCACCGCCAGTGCTGCGCGTTTTGTCGAAGCGCATGACGGTGGCCGAGAGCGGAAGTTCAACTGCGGAGAGAAATTTTCTGGGTACCTGCATCTGCAAAAATTGAATTAAAATCTTTCGACGGTGCCCGGTTTGGCATCTGTCAGGTGGATCTGTTTGGTTTTGCGCAGCTGGTGCAATTTTTTGGAGTGTTGCGGAATGCGGACTCTTGTCCGGAGAGGCGTTATGCACTGACACTGGGCTCTACGCTTTTACCTGAATTTTCCCCGTTGTGGTGACCAGGCCCGTCGCCAGGATGTAGCAGCAGGGGGGGCCATAAAACAGAAGGGGGGGCCACATTTTTAAAATAAAGTATTGGATGTATGCAGCAAACAGTGGGCCAAACGTTAAATGGGGGGGCACCGATTTCAAATGGGGGGGCCGGGCACCACTGCCCCACCCCCGCTGGCGACGGCCCTGGTGGTGACGTTGGATTTCCGATACTTTGCAGCTAGGGTTTGCTCGGTGTACCATAATACATGTAGTTTCTCAACTATACCTAAAAACGATATAACTTTGCACTCGACCTGTTTTTGTTACTTTCGTACAGATTTCTCAGCAGATCGACAAGATCTATACAACGGGTTGCATACGAAGCTTTGAAGACTGGTTGAAGACAAATTTGTACTTGGTTGCAGGCGTTTTCATAGGCGTTGCTTTGGTGCAGGTGGGCATTTAGTTTTGTGTCTTTAGTGTAGGTTGATACGCTTTAATTATATGTGTGGGCAAGACATTTGCATTGTGGCTTTCAATTTACCCATAAACATCTTAAGAAAGTGTTAATGGCAAAAAAGTCATATAAGCATCGATGTGGGCCCATGCTAAACGGATTACAGTTTGGGTAATGCTTGCCTATTTGTTAAAAATGATACTCAACGTTGTAGAAAAGGCTGATTTGCCATTTGGTGCTTTTGAAACATAGGGTCAGATAATGTCATTTGTCACACTAACGTTTGAAAAACTTCTATATTGTATTTTGCAATGAAAAGTTCCAGATTCTACGTGCAGCTAACGACATTTTAAGCCATTATTCTTACCCAGTAAGTCAATTTTTGCATGTTGGCTGCAAAACCAAGGCAGACGTACCACTTTCTCACATTGTGAAACTGTCATTGTAGGATCGTCGGATGACATCAGTTTAATGGGATATATTTTTTACATTACGTAATCAGCAAAATGTTGGTTTTTATTTTCAGGTCTATTAGCCGCGTATTTCCCCTGCGGAGTAGTAATGTTTCGGAGGATACGGTAGTTTTCATTATTCTGCAAGCAGTTGATTACAGATAGTTTTTTATTTTGTGACAACTAGTCGTTAGCGTTTGTATTTGAACTTTTGGGTATTTTGAAAGGTGCAGAGCGCAGTTGAATGTGCAACTAAAGTTGGTTCAGCATAAACGCTTTGCTGCAGCCGCACATCAACTGTGCGAATGCCTGCTGTTTAAGCAGAAATTGCCCGCCTCACACCCTCGCTCGCACGTCAGCTTTTGTATTTGTGGATTGGAGTTTTGTTCCAGCAGCTCCTTATTGACGTATAGCGTGAAAGAGCGAGGCTTGGGAAACTCCTGCGCGCTTTTATCATTATATTTTGTGTTTCGCGCAGTTGCCTGGTGCTGCACTCATAGTTTCATTGCAGCGGTGCGGCGGCCTAAGTCGCACGCAAAGTGTGAAACCTACTGGAACTAAAGTTAATCAGCGCACAGGACTCGCACTTGCAGTTCGTTTAAATTCTCGTCCATTTACATTTAAATTAACCCTAATCAAACAAGCACTTTATTGTTATCGTTGCTGGACGCTTTGATAGTAAGACCACGTCTACTTTGATCGCTTTTTTCACGTCTACGCTTCTTTACCAAACGCTGAGAACACATTGCGACTATTCGTGAACTACTCCTTTTTGCAGATAATTCCGATATGCTTCGCTCAGAACCTGATCGGCGACATTGAATCCGTGAAGTCCGGCTGGTAGTACTATTTATTTCCTAGAGTCTGTTATCATTAATGTGCAATGACTTTATTGACGACGGAAGTCCTGAAGCATACCATGACTAACACTTACCGTTACGTACTCACCCACACTTTTGCAGGAAATAGTGACTCTATTTTATTTAGCCAAAGCTCACAAGCTGTAGGAGCACTGGCCGACAGAGCCGTGAAAACGTGCGCTGTTATTCTGCATAACGTACTGAGGACCTAGCGCCCAAATGATGGTTTCAGATTGTCGTAATCACAAGCGCGTCGTGCATTTAACTCACCGTTACAGATATCGTCGGCGTCTATCCTTTTGTTGATTTTCATCGATACGGTATTTTGCTTGTTTCGCCATTAAGTCAGACCTCTGTCTCTCTGTCGCGTGAGATGCAAACAAGAACGACCCGGTGGTATCGACGTGCGATTCTGCTGCGAATATCTGACGGGCGTCAGCTTAACTTACGACCTGACGCCGTGTCTCCGCGTTGTGATGTCTTACCGACTACTGACTGTGAAGCCTCAGCACGAGAGGGTATTGCCCGTGCTTAATCGGTGTTTGAAATATCTGTGTGTTTAAGAAAAAAAACTCGCCGCAGTCGTCGTGAACTTTCACGTGAACTGCTTGGACTTTCGAAGCAAAACACTTCATGCAACTTATAGGACGATTCCCTCCGTTTCCAGCTCGTCTTGAAAATCTTGTTTGCACAGTAGGCACTGATTCTGCATGCGCACACTTAAATCACCAAACTACTGTCTATGCTGAACGTTATTTTTGCTTTTGTTGCGTTATGGCCGAACATTGTTTTAACGCCACTTTTTTATAGGATTGCGTACAATACGTACTCATCTGCTGGCTTCACAAGACCGCTGTACCGCAGATAAGCAAGGTTACTATTTGCGATTGTGGGCTCGTGATTAACCCTGGCTTTGTAGCATGTTGCAGCTTTCCTTCCATCTTCATAGCACTAACGTGCTTGCCTGCCGCTTGCTTGAGTGTGGTAGAGACCGCCATTACTGACCGATTGAAAGTGCATCGTAGCTTGCGGAAAAAACAACCCTCTTGAAAAAGCCCTTGTCGAGAAGTATTCGTTTGATATCTTTCTCGGCCTTGTCAATTCTGACCCAGTTCCGG
>JGI24158J21664_10003762_pt1 | contig 19228 bp, 10 predicted proteins | sample Ectturendosymbi3_FD_21664 | JGI IMG/M metagenome (IMG submission 21664)
TTGTTTGCAAAAGATGAGTAAGCAGCTCTTTGCACATGGACAGAAACTCATTTTGAAATCATCCCAATTGCAATTGCAATTGACTTAAAAGAGGACATTCACCATAAGATTTACAAAATACTTCTATTTATTTCAAGATATGCGTGAGCTTACTGAAGACAAAAGGTCGTTCGAGTCCGTTATCCACATTCTGGTTTGCAAACGGTACTGGCGTTTTGTAGCGGTCGGTAACGTTTAAACTTGTAAAGTTTGTGGCAACCAGGGAATTTTTAGTGGCACGTTTCGTGAGATGATCCTCAGTCAAGTTCGAGAGCGGTTTTATAAACGTGATCAGAAACTAACCATTGGATTCTCGGTCTTGGCTTTCCTTTCGCCTTGCACTTGAGTCTCACGTCGTGGCCGTAGCTTTTGACAATCTTCTGTTTTCTCATTTTGATAGGCTCAGTAAAAATGGGCTTCGCTGCAAAAAGAGAGTTGCGTTGCTGAAACAGCCAAAGAAGGCAGAAATTAACCGGCAGTCCTTTGATCGTGCGAGTTTGCTCGGCTTGCAAAAAGCGGTTTCGAAATTCAACCGATCATGTTTCATGTAATTTTTTATGTTCGCATCCAAATCGCTCGGATTTTCGAAGAATCACATCAGAATAAAATAATGAAGCACTGCAGTTACCTGAACTGTGCCTCCGATCCGATTTCTTATCTGCAACAAGAAAAACAAGTGGATGAACGTGTGAGCGAAGCATTCCCACATCAAGTGGACGCAACACTAAGACTACAACAAGGCTCTTATCCGCAACATTCCAGGTGCCGAGAGGCAAGAGCGTGAGCTGGCAAAACTGCACAGGCCGCGAACAAGTCAACAAGTGCTCAGTTCGCAAGTTTAAAAGCAACAAATCACCCGGTTTGTCTTTGCGTCGACTCAGCGCCCGGCAATGGTCGAGTGGCCACCATGTACACACAGACGCGCCCACACCCAGCCACTGAATACGATACAAAGTATTACTTGTGAACACAACAGTGAGTTTGCTGACCCTGTAGAAAAAAGTGTGCGTGCCAGTGAGGTACGCTGGACAGGTGAAAACAACAGCATTTCGAAAAGAAACTTATGCGCACAGCATCTTTGTGCACTTTTCAAACTGAACCGGAAGGTTTGACCGACATACTGAAGAAGACCGGCGTTTCCTTTGTCGCGCCGTGCGTGAGCGTCCGAAATAAAACGTTATGAAACGAAACGTTTCGGTCGTTCGCGAAAACGTGAACTGTATCAATTTACAAACGCGAAAAGCGAAACCACCAAACGCGAAAATGCAATGCAGAACATATTTATCGTTTACCAGCCGATTCTAATTCAAAGTTAGCGTCAGGCTGCATGACAGGCTTTAACTGATTTTATGTGCAGTTGGAATCCTCATCAAGTAAAATGTGCAATGGTGTACAAATAGCTTGGCAAGCAATGCTCAAGAACAATTGTGTTAATCGACACGAAGAAATCGTTTGCCTGATGAACGTAGAAAAACTCTCGAAACACTCATAAGATCAAACTTAAACGTTTGATGTTGGTTGAAAACTATTTTGTTCCATATTTAAATGCAAGAATCTTACCATTAGCGCCTATATAGTTTCCGTGATCACTTTTACTGAAACAAGAATCACCAAACATGCATTTGTTCAGAACAGAACAACTGAGAAATACAAGCAACAAGGGTTGAGAGCATTGTCCTGTGTACAGATATCTAACATCGCAATATCTCTAACAGTGTTGGATTGATGAACGTCATCAATTACACGCGGACGCGTCCATCACGCTGCGTAGTGCGGATATACGTGATTTTATCTGAAACTTTTCAAGTTTGTTCAGAGCATGCAACCATGTCTCACCTCTGAATGTTTGGATGGAAACTGCGAAGAAACAAGACTTTTTTGGCTCATAAAAAATCGTTTTCATAACTTGTAGTGGACATGGAATTTCTGTTGCTTGAATAGTGCTTCTATTGTTAAGTGTTCAAATTTCGCCTGTGCATTGGGTACCGCCTTGTGAAATATTTTGTGAATAAAGTGGTCTAGCTCTGCACAAAGCAGAGTGAAAACTGAAAAAGTCAAAAAAAAGGCAACTGCACAGTTTTTTTCAAATTGCTTTCTTGGAAGATCAACTGAAACAAACGGTTTGTGCACCTCTGGCAGACATGCTACGGAATTTCCAAACAAGGAATTGAATTGCGCCTTGTTGGATCAGACAAGATACAAGGCTAAAGAAGCAAGAAGCAGCGTGGAGGTCACGGTCGGATTCGATAGATTTAGCTGTCAATGTCGCTTGACTGAATGGGAAGCCGTTCTTTTAACACGACACCTATGGCATGTTGCCTAGGTCAGTTACTTAACTCTGGTCTTGGAGCAGTGCAGTGCGAGAACTTGATGAAATATCTCCCAATTCTTTTCAGGTGCACCGTGAGCTCCACATGACGTAAGCTTTAATGCTGGGCAAGGAAAGAAAGTTATAGATGGAACGAAGCCTTGTTTTGACCCTGTGCTGTTGAACAAAGGAAAATGTTGGAAAACAAGTTGTGGGCGGTTCTTCTGTATTTTGGGAGACATCGCCCAAATTTTTAACAAATCAGAAACCTCGACGAAATGCAATAAGAAACGCAGTAGACCATCATGGACAGTTGCCAACAAAAAGGCTGTGATTGCCGGATTACTTTCGTGGGCGAGATTACAGGTTCCAAGGCATGCTTTATCGAAGATTACACTGACAGATTAGACTGTCGCAATTTTGCGTCATTGGGGATTGACCCGGTTCAAGCCTGTGCTCGAAATGCAACCCATTCCTAAGTGTGACGTATAACGCACTTCTGCCGCTAATACTACCGTAAAACTGTTTAATACGTTGCAACGCTTCAAGTGCTTCGCGAGAACACCACCCGAAAGGTAGATGTTGATGTGCAGTTGTTCTGTTACAGCCTGTCTGACAAACAGTGCATACTGGACTGGCGGACAGCTTTTTAGCAGTTGCTGCTTAAAACCAAAACGAAAGTCGATGGTTAGTATCTGGCGAAGTGGAAAGTCACCTGATTTTGAACAATACTCACGGAAATGAAAAATGACTGGTCATCAACGCAACAGCGTCACACACTGAACTGAAACGCGCCAGCCTGGCAAGCGTGAGTTTCGCTGGACTTCAGATAAAAGCGGGCGGCAAAACGAACGAAAAGGCTTTTGTGCAGCCAGTTTTGGTAATGGTAGCTCGGTGCCCTTTGCCTGGGCGTTCGACATTTGATATTCCTAGAATTCCTAACAAGAGGACTGGGAGTTGAAAAACCTTGTTACCAAATACAGATTCGGTAACAGCGCACAATGAAGGCACAGAAGCGTGCTGATTGTGTGATCGTAACCGACAACACGGCGACCGGCGGTAACTCGAATGGACAACAAGGTCGTCAAAGCGAATACAATGTTTTGATTACAGCCAGAATCTGTTTGCAGAAAACAAGTTTATATCAAAGTTTAAAAGGGCATGCCAACCATAAGAAACATGCCTGAACCGTGTTGATTTCAACAGAGCACCTGCTTTTTCGCATCAACCTGCAACGACTGGAATAGAAGATATCATTTTCACAAACTTCATTCACAAATGAATTTCTCATACCTTCACATCACAATCGCAAAGCCTCAGCGTGACACGCCATTATAGTTTCCAGAAGAGTGCGACTTCCTGGATCTGTTCAAAGCAAGGCCCCAGTTCTTGTCTTTCCGAAACATGCTCAAAAGTTCGGTATAATTTGCTGACCGAGATACGCTTGACACGCCTATAATGCGCTCCTTTCAGTCACCTGCTTTGCATAACTGAACATGAAACATGTCACGCAACTCAATCTTGAAAGCATAGGCCATGCTGCAAGTAAATGATTTATCACAAAAGAAAAAGATTTCCAAGTGACAGCATACGAACACGTTCCATAGCATTATTATATTTACTCTTGCTCTAAGACAAAACAACATGCGAGCCAATCGTGCGGCAAGTCATTTCAAACTTCAGCGACAAAACCGGAGACACACTTGCGGCGACGAACTGTTGGCAACTCAGTGGAAAACACTTATTGCTCGCAAATTGCAACAGTGCTTCCAAAAGAAAAAAGGCAAAGATTTTCAGAGAAAACCAAAGTGTTTACAAACGGCTCACAAAATTCAACTGCTAAGCTCAAGATGGAGAGAAATCCATAAATTCTGGCACTAATGAGTGTATGTTTTGAAACCATAGACTGTTCGACTTTAAAGGAAGTACGCAGGGATGTCAATAGGCCGTCATCGCGCAAGCTTGGTGCCCAAATATTTGTCGTTCGCGAGGTGAGTGGTTTTCTTTATCATTAGTGAATAGCAACACCAATCGACCTCCCGAGTCATTTGCACGAGTGATAGCAATTTTCTCAACGGCGCAGCAGCCCGGATGGCGCAGCAATGTCGAAGGTGGAAAAGAGCGTAACGCGGCGTGGGAGCCATGCTGACAACGTCGCAAAGTTTTCTTAAAATCTGAACCGCCACATGAGTCCACTCTGCGAAACCGACAAGCTGTTGATACAGCGTCGCAAGTACAAAAGTTGTTTTTCAAAAAACTGTACGAATAACGTGGGGGGTTAGCGCGAGAGGTCGAGCCTTCGCATTCAATACGGCGTGGCGGCCTTTGGTTCGCAGTTTACACGCGCAAACTAGCGTGGAACGACTTACTACCATTACAAGCAATTTGAATAGGCCGCGTAAGTGTTGCCTGGCGCATAACGGGGCGGGGAAGAACACGATAAGCGACAAACAGGTAATATGAGACAAGAGCATCGTGTTGATCACTTCGCCGTGTACTTTATTAACAACGACCATAATTAAAGCATAGAAAAAGTGACAATGCTTGCGACGGCATTCCGTGAAATTTGCTACTTTCCCACAAGGCGCAGTGTTCTGCCTTTTTGACGATTGGTCGATTGCACTTCAATAAAAGCCGCAGTAGAGAAGGCTTAGCTTTTGAAATAGATCCAAGAATAACGTACTGTACCTGAACAAACTGCAACGAGCTGAGACTGAGGCACTAAGTTAACTCAAACATAAGGCAAGTGTGGCGAAAGTTCGAAATGCTCTCAAATTCCATGCCATGCACCCAAAAGTGCAAGCAACAACGCAGACTGTTCAAACTCCATCTCAACCAGGCCCGCAACCAGAGGGGGCAACCGGGTATTTTCCCTCCCGAAATTTTCAAACACATGTTTCGTTGTTAAGCATGACAACAAGTTATAATCATTTTGCCCCTCCTCCGAAAATGGCAGCTAATTGCGGCCCTGATCTCAACCGACAAATTGTGATCCACCTCCAATAAAAATAATGGCACGAAGGAGACGCATGGAACGCTAGTCACAGGCTCATGCAACAACGTAATGGGAACACCACGAAACAAGCGATATTGTGATGTGTAGTCAAACAGAACGGATTCCTTCCTCAACCGTAAAGATCAGAGGATCAAGATGATGTTGTAATGATAACAACGCATTGGCTAATAGACTTCAAAGTCGAAGCTGAATCCTTCATGACGTTTTGTTAAAGTTTGATTGCCACAGCGGTAAAATTTAGACGAGACTGGGCAGTTCTGAAATAGTTTAACCTCCCTTACTCCGTTTTAGAAAGTTGCTAGACCGTCAAGCTGTCTTCAATTTGCATTTGTTTGTTCGGCTTCAAGCAAATACGCAGCTCATGTTAATAATGAAAAGGTCGCTGTTATAGTTACTACTCAGTAAACGCCAGCCACAAGCGGCTGCTAGCGAGATCTCAACTTGTCGTGCTGTTTATCCACGCAACAATGCATAGCGACGAACGACAGACGCGATTTGCACCACGCACACTTCTAGTGGCTTCTCCATCCATTTCCGCTCTCAAGTGCTTCTCAAAAAATACAACATGCAGTCACGAGAAATGAAGTAGGTCGCAGATTGCATGCACTTCCACAGCACCTACGTTGCTGTAAGCAACAACTGGTGAACATCATGGCAACCTGCTACTCTCAGACGTCGACGCGTGAGATGAATGGGACATCCAACCGCGGGCGCTCAGGTTGCGCTTTCTGCGCACGACGTTCTGTTGTTGGCAGCAATATACGATTGGCGGCCCCGTTGTTAACCTTGACACCTTGGTGGTTCGGGATGTGTTGGTGGCCTCGGGAGCGTCGGGTTCGTCACCTTCTATCTGGCTCTAGTCTGGTATCGAGTGCCTGTTCGTTGGCGTGTTGGCGGTTTCCTCCGTCGCATCTTTGCTGCTCGCCGGAACGAGAGGCTTGTTCGCTGGCGGTACGCCGCCCTGCACGGGAAAGGGAAGCGCTGCACGAGCGGGGCGATCCTTATCGGCATCTCTCTGTCGCCGTAAAGCGCGATGTCGAAATGTCATTAGCGCGCTGCGCTTTAAAAGATCGAAAGCGTTTTCGTGCCCAACGATCCCCGGCATCCCGTAACGGCAAAACGTGATGGAAGGTACCGCTGCCAGAACAGGGAGTCTTGACCCCTTTATCAGCCCGCAGATCGGACAAAAATTTCTTGCTTTCCGATTTTTCTCATGTTTTCGGATTGTGAGCAGTGTAGAAAGATATAACGCAAAAAACAGGGCGGAGTGTTCCGTGTGAAGCGTGTAAACAACTTTCACAATTTTGGCGGATGGCCAGCTAGCACCTGAATCCTTCTAGTTACTCTCTCATCTATTTCATTCATACTCGAATTCAAGCTTTGCGTTGTTACAGAGCGCCGTGATTTGAAAATATAATGAACCACTAACTGAGCTAACGACATGTCAATATTGCAATCCTGCTTTTGCGGTTATTTTTTATGGTTTCAAATACGCCCATCAATTCACAAAACCAGCGTACTTATCTCTACACTCAAATTCATGGTTGAAAACAATTGCACAATTATCGAGGCTGGGGTATATTTGTGAGCATATTTCCAAGGTAGCCATGAAGAATCCTCGCTAAAATAAATAATTGCTGGAAACTTTAGATGGTGGTAAACGCACATCTAGAACGAGTGGAAGCCACGAAAACAACTGCCGCTCAGCCTGAGCCGCTCAGGAAGCATATTCTTTGCATTTCCCTAAATCCGGCCCGAACCCACACTGTATTCTCACTTGCTTGCAGAATGGCGGCGAATTCTCTCTTGATATTCGACACCTTACAGTCATTCCTGAACATACCGGTTCAGCCTGGCAGCGCGTCATTTAGCACGCATGTTCTCTGCGCAAATGCATCAGTTGTTTGTTTCGAAGCCAACTGAGCAAGCAGAAGATTGCTGGCTTCTCGGTCTTACAGACAGACAAACGGTCAAGTTCGTTGGACGCTGAGGAAAGATGCGGTATATATGCGTAGCAGCCAAGAGATGAAAGGAACTATGTAGAGCGTAGCGAAAGAAAGTGATGAATTTTTGCGTCGCGATAAACCCATGAACACGTTGAACAATGCTGTTAGAGCGGCATGCCCATGCGCTATAAGGCTACCACTAAGGCCACCTGCAATACAAGCAGTTTGCTGATGCCAAATTGAACAAAAACTTCTACAATGAACAAGATTTGAAGTCTTTTGCTGTGACGTCACAGTAAGCGGCCGAAAATCCTTTTCAAGTTGATTCGCGGCAACCTTGTCACTGTATTCGAACGAATCAAAACGAAAAAACTACAGCCTAATTGATTTCCTAAATTGTTACTGGCGGCTGTAGAAGTCTTATTCTATCAAGCACACGATATGACGACACAGCACTTTGACTCAAAAGATAGAACTCGTCTTCACAAGTCTCAGACTGTCAACAGCAACAGCAAAGCGCAATGCCCAGGAAAAGTCCCGTCAACACGTTTCACCGATGACGAAAACCAAAAACGAGTGGTTGCCTTTGAGAAATTGGGATTACACGTGCAAATCAATTGGATAGCATAAGGCAAACCTGAAAAAATACATGCCGATTTCGATGAAACTTTTATACAATCGGAGTACTGGTAAAGAATATAAATCGGTTAGAATGAGCGTAATAACAAATGATTGCCTTGCGTCTGACAGGGCAGTTTTGCCGACCAATTTTAAACCAGTTAATACGATACAATCGTCGTCGACTAAACGACGTGTGTCATAATTTCGTCAACGTCAAAGTTAACCAGTTGTTGTTGCGACAACACTTTCGCAAGTATGTGGATACTATTTTGACGTTTCTCGCGCAGCAGAAACGATAAGTTTGGAGCGTCGTGGGAAATTGGTTCATGTGGGGTTGTTTGCTTGCCCAGGCCCTGCTATGCGCTACGAAAGTATGTTCCGGGAACAAGCAGGGTCGCTCGTAAGCCACTGCGATCGTCGATCGGACTGATCATAATGCGTTAACGCCGCTCGGACATAACGTAATGGGCCACGCCAGCAGCAAAACCAATAAAACATAGACGCCAGGTGAGCTAACTACAACAGTAGAGAAGCTCTTTGACGATAGGCTGGCCGGTGTTGAGAAGTATAGTTTGATCGCTGCCATCAGTATCGGTGCGAAATGCCTCTGGCTCTGTCACTGTCTTATCAAAATAAAGAAAAGCCCAAATAATTTAAACATGGATTCTAAACGTTCTGACACTGGAAGAACACAATACTGCTCGAGAAGCAAAGCCACGACATACACCCGATGTGGGAAGCGCAGACAATGAAAAACGTGATATCTTCCTTACTACGGTAGATGTCAATGATGCAAGCGGTTATATTTGGCGACAATTTGAGCTTTTAAATTTAGTTTTTTGTTCACAGCACTTGTAATCACGACTCGATACGTGCGTCAGCTTTGGGTGTCTTCGCACCTTTTACCGTTTGGCGAATATCAGCAGACGTTACGTCGACGAAGACGTCATACTGATTGAAAGCCATAATTTGTTGAGCTCGATGCCTATTAATTGCCATTTGTGGTCAGCAGCGCAAGGTGTCGTTCGACTTGGGAAATTTACCCGAACAACGTCTATGTTGCATTGTGATTCATAGAAATTGAGAACGATTTACAAAACAGGTACACACACTTTTCGCCAGCAAGGTTAAGAAACAAAATAACGTGGTGCAGTACTTTACACCGACTATAAGGCAACAAGTTACGGGAACCTCTTGACTCCACCATCCGGCCACCGCACCGGGCTGTGGCTAAAAGCTACTGACGCAACCGGTGGGCATCGTAGCGGAACAGAGACAATTTGTAGCGAAACATGTATCGAATTACAGCTTAGAGCGACATGACCAGATACGGAGTCGATTTGTCGGAGTATTTTCGGATGCGACTGGCATCGCAGGAGAACTGCGATTAAAGGCTGAGCTCAAGTAATCGCTTGCCACCTGCCATTCGTTGTGTTTTCAGCGCTACAGAGCGTGCATACGACAGCAAGGAGACATGTCATGATATCGCGTGATTTTCGACGTCCTTGAACTAAATGAGATTGACTGAAGGTGTTAAACGCTTGGGATTAAATTGCGCCAATTGCTCATTGCAAGGTAGAATTTGTTGCTTATTTTAGTTTTTATCAAAAGACGTTGTTTGACGGGGTTACGGCAGTCTGCTTTGCATTTTGCTGGAGCTTTGCGTTCTGTCATTTACATCGAGAACNTTTGCAAAGCACTTTTTTGATGTGGTTGCTTCAAAGCAGTTGGTCAAATCTATATGCGTGGTTTATTGCATCAAAGNCAACTGACAAGTATTTCATTTTTAAGTCTAATTTCGACAGACCTCTATAACGNCGATCGGGCAGAAATTTTTATTAACAGCAGCGCGCACTATCGAGCAAACGGAAAGGATCGATTGTTTTACTTAATATCTGGGATAATATCAATAAATCCTTCTCTAAGAGAAAATGAGTAGCAACAGAAAGTTCGCAAACGATTTCCGAAACGAAAAAGAAGTGATGAAGAGTTCAACGCTTGCTGATTTCACATCACGAAGTGGTATGTGATTTGTGGCGGGACATTCCAAGCTCACGAAGGAAGGCTGTAGCAAGCGCCAATCGAACTAAATTTACAACAGAGTGCCTGCGCAATTGTTGGGGTTTAAAAATGCTCGTAAAACGAACTGCGACAAGAGAGCAATTGACGACGAGCACTTCACTGTAACCAGCAGGTACAGTGGTAAGAAGAAGCCAAGCATTTACCGCTTTCTTGCGCACCAGCTCTGGGCACTCGAAACCATCATGAGGACTATAAAGTGGACTTGTAATTCGTACGGCGAAGATTTTGAGGTGGAACAATTTAACTGTTGTTTTTCAGCTTTGCTTTCAAGTACACGTCAGTGCAGATCCACTAAACATAAGTGCGTCAGTTTCATTATCGAAAAAACGAATCGTCACAGCGAAAAAGTGCAGGAGGACGTTACAACTGGTTATGCATTTTGCAAATGTGCCTAAGCACAATTATTGAGATTTAGAATCAAAGACCCAACCGAAAAGTAGGATTTTATTAAATTTATTTTTAGTTTTTATGACCCGCACTTTCCAAGTGTATGGATGTGTAAGTGAAAGCGAAGTTTTTCTATGCAAGTGAATTAAATGATGTGGCAAGGCAAATTGTGCAAAGGAAAGGATTCACCAAGCAAAGAACCGTATGTCTACCATGTTGTTTTAGCAGTAGTTCCGTTCAAGCGGTACTGATATGATATATAAACGATTGCTAACATGGTTATTGAACTCCCGAACACTGCAGTGTTGAGTGTCGGAGGAACGACGTGTAGTAAGGATTTGATCTGAGCGGATGAAAAAAATCATTTATCTGCAAAATTTGTACACAATTGCAGTATCATAAACATAAATGTGACGTTTAAGTTTGTTCAGGGCTTACCTCCATAAAGTGAACAGGACCGAGACTGGTGCAAAGAGAATCATTTAAAATGTCAACCAAGCTTTGAATTGGCTGATGAACTGACGTTTGGACATGCACATGTAAAGTATTTCCCGGTGCTTAAAAAACACGCGCTGTATCAATCGGTTTGGTGTTGCCCACAAGCCCAACGCAGGTATTAGAACGGAGACAATACCTAATCCCGCACAAGACAAATGTGCAGTTTTGAAGCCATCGCTCTACTTGAAGCGAATTCACGCGGTAAGCGCGTTCGACGCAACAATCTAAACATGTAGTCTTCCGGCGAGCGGTGGTCGCGAGCGAGATCGCCCCGCGTAAGCGCCGTAACATAATCCGACCATCTCCTTTGCACTGGAGTTGGCTGACGGTGCAAGACGATAAAAACGTTTCGAATGAACGATTTTTTGTCGACAAAACCGCAGGCCTTCGCGTCCATCGCAACAGGTGAGCAGCTGGTCGCATTATTTCAGGTAGTTGCGAACAAGAACATCTAATCAGTGTCCAGCCTGGGTCGTATTAAAGTTACAAAGTGTGAGGCGTGAGAATTTAGCGTCGATCACCAAGAACAGTTTGCTTTGTGAAAGCACGCATCTCAAAGACAATTTACTCAAGATTAAAAGTGGAAACAACTAGTCTTCTGCAACAAGCAATCGACATCGCTCTAGCTCCAAAATCGTTTGATTCTCGGAACGTTCAGCTAAATCCTCCTTCCCTTTTCAGGGAATCAACGATCCAAAATTATGTTGCCAGCATAACAGAAAGATTGCAACGTACATAGGCATGGAGGGCGGCAGTTGGTTTCACTCTACACCTTGAGCAGCTCCGTAAAGCCGAACTACTAAAGTGCAATTCAAAGCATCGGCGTCTCCATGCAAAGATTCAAAACAAAATTGCAACGCCATGAGAAGCTCTTAATCCCGACATTCCTGTAGAGCAGTGTAAATTTGAAATTATAAAAGCATATTGACCAGACTACAAGTTGTCCGCGGCAAGGATCAGATATCCTGCCTGACAGCGACTTTGTAATCTTATCCGACGTGTCTGATCATAACACGACATTTTCGCGCTGGGCGGCTTCTGCGGAGCAAGGTGTGAATGCTCAACGACACTCGTGCTAGCCGTAAAGCCAGTGGCGATCTACAGACCTCATCGTCCGTTCAACAACGATCATGACCAGTTTTGCAATCAAGTGATCCTGCGGTGCTCAGAAACCGCAGAGTGGACAAAGAGCAGTTTTGAAAAGACAGCCAGGGATATGATTCTTCGTGCGTGTTATAAATCCGCTATCAACGAAAAAGAAGTAACGGGGCAGTGAGCGACAGCGAACGATGGTGCGAGGCGTCGCGAGCGCGAATCGTCAACGGGTGATTGGGTCCTGGTGAACTGTCGAAGCCTGCGCTGTGGCGTGCGACCGGTCTCATTGTTACTGGCAACAACCCCGTCAAACCGAAACGACCTGTAACAGCAGGGCCAAGCGGAATCCGCACAAAGCGCTGGCAAATTGGATCGCTATTAGCGTCAAGAGGAACTATCACCAACATTACTAATTGCTCCCTGGCCGAAAAATCCTCGAAAACACTTTAGGTGGCAGCTGTTGAGCCGAGAAGAAGGTGCTTGGGGCCTGTTCAAAATCGTCCTCAGTATTTGTAATTGGTAACTGTTCTCCATAAACGGTTACGTAAAATGCAGCAGGTGTCGCATTTTGTTATAAAAAGACTCTTGAAACTGTTTGGAGACGATTCGTTACATCGTCAATTGACCTTAGCTCTCTTAACTTAAAATCGCTGGCTAGGATGGTACTTAAAAGAAACACCAACGTTGGCTTCACGAAATGTAACAAGTCGAGGATGAGTATTGCGGTTTTCTTTTAATGAAGCTAATTGGCAAACATTCCTTGGACTGACGATTCGAATTCAACGTAGCAATTGCACCAACAAGTGCCACGAACATCCCTCACGGCGCCTGGAACTATAAGGCGAATTCCTTCTAGCAAAACGGTTCAAGAAGTCTATTTATTTTTTCTAATGCCAGCTGGATATCATTGAAAATCGTGCTGCAATTAAAAAAGTCGCTCCTTCCCTCTAAAAAGACAAGCTTATATCGTTTTTTATGAAATGACAGGCAGCATACATAAAGGCTTTACCTTTTACAACTAAAAGAACTTGCACGTGCTTTGCACCATAACCGTTGACTGCTTGACAGTAGTAAGTTCCGGAGTCCGTAGCTTGCACATTGCGGATTCTTAAGCCCACCTGGCTCACTCTGAATCGTTTCCAGTCTTTTTCAATGGTTTGTCCTGCAACAAACGTCACAAGACATTCTTCAAATTCCTCTAAGCGAATGCAAGTAAAACCTTACTGTTAACTTGCCAATCGAGATTTTAAGCATGACCTACCGTCTTTGGTCCACGTCGTATCCGGGAAGGGATTTCCTGAAACCAGGCAGGGGAGGACCAAGGTGTCGCCAACGTGGGCGGTCATCTCTGTGACGTCACTGGCGACGATGCTTGGAGGCTTGCCTTCTGTAATATATCAAGCATGGCGTCAGATATGGGTACAGCAGGGGTGCGTTACAGGTTGTAGAGCACAAGGCAGAGACAGAAAATGTTAAATTAGTGGGAAATGAGAGAGTAGCTGAAAACAGCTTCCACAGATTTCCTTTCAACAGTTTCCTAGTCCACTTTTTGGCAATTTTGCCACGTTGGTTTTTGTTTTTTCTACCGTTGTCCATTTGTCGATTTTGTTTTCCCTTTTTTATCTAATCGTTTCCTAAACTTCCCAGTATATAGCCAGATCGTTCTCTTAATTGAGTTGGTTGGTAACCAACGGAAAAAACTTAAAATGCGTTGGAACAACAAATTGCGAACGCAATATTTCTTATTCTAATCTTTTCAAAAATTTACACAGGCATGTATATTTGATGTTAGGCTTAGCCACGCATGTAACGAACATAAGCGGCGACCTGATGTGTGAATCGACTAATCCATCCTCTTCTGTTTTTTTATAACAGGTGCGAACACGTACTGAAACCATGGGTGTTCATCTTACAGGTGTAGTTTCATTTCAGGGATACTGGTTTTATCGAGCTGAGAGCTCTGCGGTTGATAACGTTCCAAGTTCGGTTGCAGGCCCGTAGCCACGGGGTCATTCAGGGGCAGTGACCTCAAATTTTTTTGTATCCCCCAAATTTTGTTGTGCCTAGAAAAATTTGTTTTAAAAGTAAAATCAAAAATATTGCCTCTTAAAAATTTGTTTTGCTCCCCAAACCCTAAAATCTGCGGCTACGGGCCTGTTCGGTTGGTTGATGCATTTTTTCGTAGGCTAACGTCATCCCACAGCCTTGTTGAAAGTGGTGCTGTTTCCAACAATGCTGAATGCAAAAACGCGGTCCTTGCGCAAGAATTGCATTTCATTGCAAGAACGTTTTCCGCGCAAGTAGACTACTACTGGCTTTGACTAAAGTTTGTTTTCCGCAAAAAGTTTTCGCGAACTTTGCAGCGGTTGTTGTAATCATCGCACAAAAGCTCAAAAGCTTTTCCCGCGTTTGCATGCAGCAGACAAAACAGCTCTAATTAAAAACGGCTTGAATGAAACAGAGCAGCCGAGGATAATTAATTCTGACTAAGATTGTATCGACTGCGAATTCGCAAACACGTTATGCTAGATGCAGCTTTGCCCCACTGCAAAGTGGAGATTATGTCGATAGCAAAATGCGGATTATGTCGACAGCAAAGCGCAGATAATGTCGAATGCAAAGTGCTAGGACGTTTTGCTCGATGTCTTACACTCAGCGCTCTGCATGAAAACAGCGTCAATAAACTCCAGTTGCTGCTTCGCTTTCCTGTGGACCCAGCTGGTCTGTACCTATCTGCGAGATGAGCGCTTTGATCCACCGCTTGTGGGTTTCTCCGTGTTTGAAGTGTAGTCAGAGTTGCACTCCACACGGCGTTAATTATGCCATTGTTGATATCGTCCGGTCACGTAATTTAGATGAAACCACTTGTACAAGAAAAGCATTTCAGATTTCGCGCCAGCTACCTCTAAGTACAGACCAGCAAACATGTCTGGCGGAAAATTACGGGAGAACAAGGTCGCAGAAACAGTTGGCGAGCCTGATGTTACAAAAGGCAAAAAGTACACGTTACATACAAGTNTTGAGAAGTGTCAACAGCGAAAACGTTTCACCATCTGGATATTTTCAAATGTACCTTGTTNAAAAGATGCATGAACAACAGTCATCACCAGCTAAGTGACCTCCACTCAAAAATTTGCAATATTCCGCTAAATTTTCAATACCCATGTAAATTTGAAATAACTTTCACCTGACGTGCTTGGCATCAATAACATACAGTGTCAAGGCTCCCCGCATACAACCTTGCATCAGTGATAGAACCTCCACCAGACCACAGTTTCTGTCGCAATAGGCCATGCCGGGAACTGGCTTCACTAATTTGATAAATATTTACAAAGCAAACGACAAAAGCAGTGGGTTTGCGCAGCTAACGAACAAACGGAGCGCAAACGAAAGACTGGCAGCATCCGGAGACACAGGCGCGGACATTACGGAGGACTTTTTGTGATAGCGTCAGTTCCTGTCGTGGAGTCAAGAAAAAACAGCTTACTTCTTGGCCAAACTGACTGCACAGGTAGATTACCTCACACAGGATGCACCGTACGTTGAGTACGAAAGTTTTCTTTAACACGTCATTAGCTCGCACGCTTCAAAAGTTCTCAACAGCCGTGTCAACGTACCTTGCGTGGCTGCAACCGGGACCGATGACAAAGTCAGAAGACAAGTAATGCAGTAAAAGATCTGGTTGGCACTCGGCATCTTCCGTCTGCGTACACACAAACGCTGTGATAAAATGGTTGAAGGCCGCACAAGACGTTCGCGCAATACAATACTAAGAAACCCATGCAAGTTCCAAGCCTTCACATAAATAAGAAAAAAAAGAAAAAATGCTACAGTAGTTCAAACCTTTTCTCGTCTATCGCAAAACAGAAATAGTGATCAATCGATCAGATTCTGAAAGACAATGGGCAAGAACTTCATGGACTAGGGCTGAAGCACGCTTTTGACAGCATCTACTCAGCTCTCCCTCAGCATTGGAAAGCTGAATTTGTTTCGGGGTTTAAGCTTGTGTTACTGTAAATCACTTGTTTTTGCAACAATACAAAAACGTTAAAATGTAGATTTTAAGTAACACGTCGTTTTTGCTGTTTTCGCCAGTGATTGCAATAAAATACGCCAGTTATCCACCTTATATTAGGCAACTATTAAAGATAAAGAAAAGGTGTCTTGAGCAAACGAACAATCTTCTTCACAGCGAAAATTTCGAAGTGACATAACACGTTGCGATTTGCAGAAACAGGTTCCACGCAGGTTTGCAAACGATGATGCCAAGCTCTTGAGTAGGCATCGTCCTGCAATGTGCTATGGTTGATGCCAGTACAGAACAACTCATTAATCTTGCAGTCATTTAAAAATAACTTACCTGGATTTGGGTCTTTGCTTGTCAGCGTCTTTCGAACAACATGAGTTGGACGAAACGTTTCCAAGAAAAACAAGCCACAAGGTTACTTGCAACAGACAGTGAAGATAAGAAGTTTCACCACAAGACAAGAACTGTTGGCTCTTTGTTTTAGGCTGAACCCATGAGCATGATGTTCGTTGATGACAACAAAATGTTGAGGAGCTGCAAGAACGGCAACCGTCGACAGTCGGCGCTGCTCCTGTTTGAAGTATGATGCTTCTTTGCCTATCTTCCTGAGTTTGTTCGCATTCCGTCATTTTTACCAGAATTAAACGCTAGGCTTGGCTGAACACATTTTGATTAAGTCAACCTGCACGACCAAGACAGTACTCTTTAGCTAAAACGTTCGCTAGCCAAAATTTTTTTATTTATCCTGATGACAGCGCTGTACGCAAAACCAAGAGAACAGCAAAAATACATACAATTTTGCCATTTACGGAAACATTCGCAGGGCTGTTTTGGTAATAACGCTAATTTTCCATTATTAACTTTACTTTGCACAAACAGAACTGAACACTAAGCAGACTGATTTAGTTGTTGAGATCCTGAACAGAAAACGATGAGAAACTACCTGAAGCATTCAAAATATGCCTGGGTAAAGCATCACTTTTTTCTCAGCTTCTGAAGTCTAACTCCGCGATGCTCAGCCTCATCGGGCCATTAAGGCGAACACGCACTCTGCGATCCTATCCGTAACGAAAACCTGCCGTACTGACATGAACAGAACAATGGCTGCGTTCAAAGTGGTCAAACAAACTGAAACGCGTTGTCCACGAAAAAAGCACGAAGACCGTGTAATTTGGTTACCTCGCAGGTGAGATCAAAGTCGCGCTCTGTACTGCCGCATAGCGGATGCCAAACGCCAACTTTTTGACTGGTCGGTAATTGCCGATTGGTTTGGTTTATTCATGCATTTTTGTGACTCAAATCACGAAATAGCACGAATGTAGCAAGAGGAAAAACAAGAACATGAAAGATCACAAATTAATTTCATGTTAAGGATAATATAAAAACATTAGAAATGTCAGGTTTCTCAGTTTAATGATCGTGTTCTGCCATGTTGAATCACGAAGGGTTGGCGAAAGACTACATGGGTCAAGTTCTCAGCTAACGCTGTAGGTAGCACAAACCAATTTTTTAACTGAAGACGTTTCACAAGTGGTAAAAAAGTAATAAAAAATGCATCAAATCAACGTCAGGTGAAATAAGCAAAAAAACAACAAAAAGTGGGGGGAAACATGCCTAATGCCCATGCAGCCTACAGGGAAAGAATTTGACTCCCTGCAGTTACATTGCAACGAAAAACGAAATTTTCAAATCTTGGTACCAAACAGCTTTCAAAATGAATTTTTAAACGCCGTTTTATCACCAACTAACAATAGGCTACTTTTTGCAGCTTAAGGTTTGCGCCAACAAACTCTAAATGCAAACCATATTAACTAGTGAAAACTTTACCACTAAATCCATGCGCAATATTTATTTATGAAGGATTTTGGGAAACCTTCAGTGCTTTTTCACAACTATAAAGTCAGTAAAAAGTGTACAGGTCATACTCATGTTTACATCATATAACCTACGCTTTGGACCGAAACATTTCGTTGCTGGTCATATATTTTTCTGAACACATCCGGTACAGCTGTCGCCCGTAGTGTTGAAAATCAGTTCAAATATACGACCACGTCTCATGCCTAACAATGTGTAGAAATACAGATGCCTTGAAATGAGCTAAATCAGGTTTTCCCAAACTTTTCGGACCATGGATCCCCATCTCTGAATCTATTTTTTTTCGGGCCAAACTTTGTGTCTCATCAAATTTTCCGTCTAATCAGCGCGGTAAGATAATTCAAATCGAAAAATAAAAGACACTGAGCAGTGTTTGACTTTTATTGCACAAAACCGACAACAATGGGACGGATACGATTGCTTTTCACTGCACAATTTATCAATTCTCGGAGTTATCCCTGACAAGAAAACTAGTAAGTCAGAGTCTATGGTAAGTTTGGACCTGTATTTTTACTGGGAATTTAAGATGGAGCATGAAATGCAAAAGCTTGCGAAATCATTTAAATTACGAATGACTGGTAGGCTAAATATTTGTGACAGTGTACGTACATATTGTATAACTTATACGTTCGACTTTTGCATTTTTGTCATATCTTCACGGCCCCTGTGTAGACGTCGCAGCCCCAAAGATCCGCGAACATCTGTTTGGGAAGCTGTGAGCTAACTGACAACAATTACAATTGCATAAAATAAACGCTGGTGCAGTGTTTTTTTCACATTCATCTGTATCAACCCCTGCAGAAAAAGAATAGTTGCACTTACGAATAACAAGTGTCTATGAGTGAAGCAACTGAAAAAAGCATAGAAAAAATCAGTTTTTGACGTGCTCTCCGAAACATTTCCGAAAACTTTCCATCCAGAGAACAAAAATTTGAAACCGCTGGTAGGGGCAAATAGAAGTTTTTTCAGCCCTGGAATTGCGAAAATGGAAATATTGAGATTATTTAAAAATTATTGTGCTCATCGGTCGCATAAGCATAGAAAAACGATAGCCTGTGGGCCAACTGTTGCGTTGGTAATGCTTTCGGACATGATATCACATAACACTGCTAATTAGAATAAAATATTAGGGCTATTGTGATGCAAACAGACAATTGTTTCACGTTAAAAAGAAAAATAGGACATCTGTTTAAATAAGTTGTTTCTCAACCGCAGCCTGCCTCTGTTTAACATATGCCTTAATGGTTTAAGTTTTTAACGGTTGGGCGCCTTAGGTGAGGGCTGGCGTAAGTATGCAAATTTTAGGCATTACCCTACTGAAGATTTTAGACATT
>JGI24158J21664_10003764_pt1 | contig 19228 bp, 9 predicted proteins | sample Ectturendosymbi3_FD_21664 | JGI IMG/M metagenome (IMG submission 21664)
CGGCGAAATCAATATGCGGAGCACTTACTTTCGCAGAAGCTTCCAGAGCCGACATAGCCCTCGTTGCAGGTGCACGTAAAAGATCCCGGCAAGTTGGTGCACGTCGCTTCTTTTGCACACGCACTATTGAACTCCATTCCACATTCATTGATGTCTGGAAATATTGAACAGAAAATACGTTTGCAGCTTTGAATTTGCGAAAAGTGTTTTTCTTGTTGATCCGACTTGCTGGTTAAACGTTTGGGTAAAGCAATGTTCATTGGGATTTCTAGCCTGTTGCTTTTACAATGTTTTTTTTGTGCAGGAACGTAAGGTTCATCAAATAAATCATCAAACCTCCAAGGTGTGCATCACATTAAACAACATCTTTCAACCACAACCCTCAAAACAAAGGAACCTGTTCTGTTTAAGTGGCTCGCTTTCGAAGTTAAGATTCAACACACTTTTCAACACATGGGTGATAAATCCAGCATCAAATCTGCAAATTTCAATGCTGGTATTTAAAATTTGCAGACGTATCACACGAAGCTGGGAAAAACTGCTGAACTTTTAAGCAGAGTAACATTTACAAACAGGCTGTGCAATTTTCTCGCAAGTGCGCAGCTCGCACGAAAGGTATGGGAGGAGGCTCAGTAATTAGTTGTTTCATCTCCGCTGACGAATAGCGCAGAGTCATGAAATATTTGTTTGACATTCTTCAGTTAAGAATGCAACATAAAGACAAGCAGCACAACATCGCGGAGTTCTGCTTCGGCGCACAGTTCCATACCCTGACAAGTGGGCGGCTCATGCGACCAAGAACCTTGTTGCAAGCAGAAGGAGACGGAGTGCCCTATCAATGTGTAACCACTCGAGCATTCGTAGACAATCCTGTTCGTCGCGAAGTAAGTTTCTTTGGCGTCGACGATTCTGCCATTGTCCGGTGCGGTCCGAGTCTCACACGTGACCCCTGCAATGGAGTGGCATGGTGGTAAAGCATGTCAAGCAATTAAATAAATACCTTCAGCGTACCTGTAACTATTCAAGCTGTGATTGTCATCTTTTGTGAAACTATCATGCGGAACAAGCAAAATGTCTAATAAGTTGTTCAAGAAAAAGCCGATGGAAACGTTGAAAACAAGATCGTCAACGCATAAGGACAGCCAGAGCAGATACTTGTGTGCAAAAATGGGACCTTACTTGTGCAAACGTTTCTCACAGATCGATATCCGATGTTGCAGAAGCAGCTGTAGCTTCCGATCGTGTTAAGGCATCTCGCATTGTCGCCGCACCGCTCGGTGGGATTGGTACATTCGTCGACGTCTGCGTGAAAGTTATGTTTCAGTGACTTTTACGCATAAGTGACTTTCAGCAGTGATACACGTAACTTTTTGGAAAGGTTGAAGTGCCTTAGAAAATTTTACGTTGAAATCTGGATAAAAGTGCCAACGTCCGCCGTAACATATAGTCAGTGCGTAAAAAAGATCTAGTGATAAATCTCCAGGAACTGAAGGCACAACGTCTCTAACAACAGCCTTTGGAAGCTAGCTTTGTTTGAATAACAACTAATGATTCCCACGTAGTAGGCGAAATGTTTACTCTGATAAGATTGTAATGTCTGATTCCTGGCTGTGAAAATATTCCTTTCCATAGAAAGTAACCAGCCTTTAGCGATAATTCCTTTTAACCAGGACATCAAAGGGAACAAGAGAGAATACGGCTGGCGCATTAATGGCAGTCTTTTCAGCTAGCATGAACAGCACTGTTACCAACTTACAGAACAAAATAGAAAAACGAACGAAAGCCGAGAACAGTAACCGAGGTAATGTAGAAGCTGAAACCACGTCATTTGCCAACGGTTGCGCGTAAACAGAAACATGTTGAGTTTTACGCCATTTGTACAACAGTGACTAACCTGAACAAGAAGGCTCAGTACCCGACCACCTTCCTTGGCTCTCGCACACGAGAGTACCGTCACCGCTGATGACGTAACCTGCAGCGCATGTGAAAGTCGCCTCGCTTCCTACGAACCTTCCATTGCTGAGCGTCAGAGTGACTTTGCTCGGCTTGCGCAGCGGTCGGCACTGAATCTCTGCGAAAGGTAGCAGCGCTAATTTGACAGGCGCGCTGAGCGAGTGCGGAAGAGTGCATCGTTGTCAGCAAAGCTTTCAAAGTTGGTCGAAGCAAAAATTGCTCCCCTTGTTGGCAAATACATATTCTGCTTTCAATAATCCGCAGAAAACAGGAATGCCCCGGAAACTGTTTGAAATGAATTTTGTTTGGCAGTGAACGTTAAACCCATGGCCAGGAGCAAGAAAAAGTGGGCTTGTACAAACGGTTTCAAAAATATTTACTGCAGTAATATCGAGTTGATCTTGCAAAGGCTTAGCTCAGACGTGAGGCTTTGCTTAGAGAAAGCTGCCTAAATTCAAACGCGCGAAATACTTTTTCAGAACGCGACAACAAATGTTCTCCTGACTCATACTGAAACAACGAATTCTTGCATTGAGTTTATACAGCCAAAGCAACCAATCAGGCGTGTCGATGCTGCCAATAAGTCAAGCAGCAACGCAAATAAAAGCTCACATTTATGTGCTTTACCTATTTATGGCTTTGACACTTCGAAAAACGTGTGCAAGAATTGCATGTTGCAAACCGCACCATGCCAAACTATTGAGCAACCCGTGATCGGAAAGCATTTTCCTAAAGGCCTAACGCTCATGAAAATCAATTTGAGAATTGCATTTTTTCAAAATGGTCTCGTGGTCTGCGCAATGCATTGATCTCGTCAGCATGTCTCGTTATTTCAACAGGAGACCGCGCAAGTTTGTAGAAAAATGCAGTTCTGCAACCACTCTGCCATAAGTACCTTCGCAAACGCCACCGACATTCACGTAGCCGCTGTTACACCTGCACTCGTATCCACCCACGGTGTTGATGCATTCGGCATTGGCGTCGCATAAGGAATTGAGAGGGTCGGAGCATTCGTTCTTATCTGCAAAACATACGCTTGCAATTCGTTCTTGATCTTTTGAAACAAAAATCTTTCGTTTAGTGGCCAAGCATTCTAAGAACAATGATATTAGGATTCTCGGAAATTAAAGGGCAAAGTATTGCTGTTGTTATTTGTACATCAATATCCACTACCTCGTATAGGTGTAACATGTACCTAACCTTGCACGGACGCAGCCCAATTCAACTCAGTTCGCTCAGTTTAATTTTTCAGTAGCTATATCCACTAGCTCCTTGGAAACATTTAACAAAAAAACGCTATTAATCCGTGTAGGAAATAATAGGTTAAGCAGAAAAATTGGCTCTTGTTTCCTATTGGCAGACTACGCAATGCATATTCCTTACCATTTCTTGGGTTTCAGCATATTCGCATAGTAATCAACAACGCATTTGATGTATACCCTATAGGCATCAACAAATCAAAAGCGTTGCAAAACTTAAGTCATCTTAAAAATTACCGCTCAGTAGACTATTGATGATCTTTTCAGCTTGTAGCCAGAATTTTATCGCAGGCCTTAACCTCACCTTCGCATGTAGGAAGGGGAGATGACCAGGTGCCGGATGCCAGACATGTGAGCGTTCCGTTGCCCAGCAACCGATAGCCACTGTTGCATTTGTACTGTACTCGGCTGCCCTTGACAAAACGACCGATGGGACGCAAAGTGATTCTGCCGTTGGTGATCGTTCCAGGGTCCCCGCAGTCAATCACTTGATGAAATAGCGTTGAACGAATCGATTAAAGTCAGGACTTGAACAGATTTTTTGTCGGAAATTTTAGCAGCAGATTACATTTTAGATAGCATTTTCACAAACCCGTTGATTGTATATGCAACATAAAACAACATATCGTGTGATGAGTACATTGCATAGCTAGTAGCGTCTTAGTTGGTGGTCAGCACAGTTAAGATGCTGGGCAAGAGCGAACGGGAACAGCGCACATTTTCACCCCCAGGAATAATAAACTTACAAGTGCACGTAAGACCATCGCCTGAATAGAGATCCAAACAAGTGCAGGTGTAACCTCCATTCGTGTTCTGGCAAAATGCATTACTGTCGCAAGGCGACGACTCCGTGCATTCATTGACGTCTGCAAAAAAAAACCTCTGTTTTTGCACGCTCTCGTATTCATTCTTAACGCAAGGAAGTGCAGGAAAAAAATCACTTCAAGCATAATGTTTGAAATTAATTTTCACACAAAGCAGCTGATGAACAAACACATACTATTAAAGGCAGTTGGAAATCGCAATAGGGGTGGGAATGAAGGCAAATGCAGAAGAGATTTGCAAAGCTATCGTTTTATAGACCTAACAACCTAAAACCTGAAAAGCTGCGCAAATTGTCTTTGGTCTGTTTCAGCCTAAGCGGAAAGAGAAGCAAGAGCAAACTACAAAGCAAACTTTTGAGATTGTCTGTTTTGGGAATTTCCAAGAAATGAAGCTTTGTGCTTAGTGGATTGATCACGCACCTAAACATATAGGAGGTTGGACGTCCCAGAAGCCGGATTCTTGGCATGTGAGAATGCTTGATCCTCGTATGGCAAAACCATTATTACAGATGAATGACAAGGTATTGCCAACAACGTACTGTTCTTTCTGACCAGCTGTTATCTGTCCGTTCGATGGAGCGTTGATTGTGCGGCACGATATGACTGCAAGGTACGCGTAGGTTAAAAAAAACTCGCAAGTTATCTGCTGAGTTGGATAAAATATGTTGCACATAAGTTTAAATCAGTAACAACGTTGTGATACATCTGGCTGTAGTAAAAGAAAGTTAGCTTATTCAAAAAACATCAACAGTTCTCAATCGTTGCGTCATGCCATCATGAATCAATTACATACTCAGGGTTTCAGTTACACGGCATCGAGCTCTTTCATCAGAACGCTTGAAATTACACAGTAAACACAAACGCTTTCGCTATATGACGTTTTACAAGTATATACAACAACTTGTCAACAACGGAGGCTATTTGAAGAGATACCACTACAGTATAGAAGAACGAGAACAAAAATCTTATCGGGAAGAGTTGAAACCAAGGAAAAATTAGTTTTGTTGCAAGAGATTCTTCTGGTATGCATCTCTTAGCAGTACACTGCACCAGGATTAGTTGACCTGCTCACTTTACTTTAACCATCGTTTGGGCCACAGATTCATACGCTGAGTTCCACAGGAAGGGTATATTACAATAACAGGATTGAATAAAATACGATAGGGTCTAAAAGACCATTAAAAACTTCAAACAAGTCCACAAAGCACTGCAGACAACATTTACTCACGGGTGCACTTTCTTCCATTACCCCTGTACCCGGTTCTACACGAACACCGGTAGCTTCCCGCCACGTTTTCACAGTCGGCACTGTCATCGCAAGGCGTGTTATTCGGGTCGGAGCACTCATTGATGTCTGGAAATATAGTAGCAAGCGCGATCACATTCAGGTCAAAAGTCTCTTTATTATGTCTTATATTCATCTCGCAACTGCAACTGGCGACTCGACCCGTCTCTCAAGAGCAATTGCGCAATTAGAAGATAAAACATACAACGGAACAGTGTTTGGCAAATACGTCCACTGTGAGCACAGAGATTTGTCGTTATGAAAATAACCCAACTCTATTTCCATAAATCTAAGTTTAATCCTGTTCTTTGAGTTTGTAAACTCAGAAATCAGTTAACAGTACATTTCTTTCGTGGCGAAATTGTTTGAAAGTTTGAAACATTTTATAGATGTTCTAAAATCAGACAGCCTGCAATTTTTGCAATCACAACGTTGTTTTCAGATATATTTCTGTCTCCGTGGCAGATGACGTACCAACGCAGGAAGGCTCTTCTGTAGACCATAGTCCTGTACTCATGCAAGTGATGTTTTGATTTCCGGAGATCTGGTATCCGGACCTGCACAGGAATGTGACGGTGCTTCCTTGATCGTAGTGAGAATAAATGAAGTTGCCCTGGACGAAGCCATTGTCCGGAACTTTCGGGGTGAGACATCGGCGGGCTGTTTCACAAGACAATAACACAAGTTTGCGTTAATTAATCGCGGACGTTGTATGTATTGGATTTGTTGAGGCTAATACTGTATAATAGAATCGTGCACAGCATTAATAGCCCAAGTAAGTTTCTGTACTTAAAACTATCCATTGCCAAAAACTCTTTTCGGGGTTAGCCAACTGATGGCTAACCACCCCGAAAAGTTACACATATAAAGACTTGGTGCAAAACATAAGCTTTCACAATCGCAACAACCGCCGAAGGGCGTAGCATGATAAAGCGATATGCAGAAAATATACGATTAAGTTACTGCACTTCTAAAAAATAAAAAATATGCAAATATTATTACATGAATAATTTAAATGGTTTTGTTCTACTGTAAAATACATTTTTTCTCGGGAAGTTGAATACTTCGTGTACCAATCAGTTTGCTGTTGGTTGCGCCGATCCTGTGTGATCTTTATTATAATGTCAAATTTGATTGCTCAAGGATCAAAGATCCCAGTACGGGCATTACACCTTGTTCTTGATTATATGTGGAAAAAACATTTTGAAATTACGAGTGAAAGCAACAGCTCTTGTCCAAGATTTTTTCCGGAAAAGCAGTGCACTGCAACCCAACACACACGCGTGCGAGTGTCAAGGATGTGAGAAAACTCGAAAAACCAAAGCAACGATGAAACAAACAGCTGCTTGACTTACACTCAACCTCCCTTTGTTTTTACAACACTGTATGTCTTCACTGCTTTAATGCAACGCTACAGTTGTACGCTCCTTTCCTATGTGGTGAACACTTACGACTGCAGAAGATGCCGTCTCCGGTGTAACCTTCGTTGCAGGCGCACTCATAACTTCCATCCGTGTTTGTGCATCCAGCGTTTCTGTGGCAGTTGTTCAGTGTGCTGTCAGTGCACTCGTCTACATCTGCGAGTTGCAGGCCAAGGTTGAAATAAAAGACATTCTCTATGGCTAAGCAACAAAATTAAGAAAGCGAGGAAGAAGGCAACCATTTCTGAACCAGTAACAAAAAGATCACATGCCAGTTCTTACCAGAACATGTCGGGACGGGATGAGACCACTGGCCGCTTTCTTGACACGTCAGTCGATTTCGGCCAACTAGCGAGTAGCCAGGATTACAGCGGTACGTGATAGTGTTTCCAACGCCAAGTGATGTTTTGAAAAATGAGCTTACTGCGCCGTTATCAGGTGTGCGAAGGGTCGGGCATTCGACTTCTGCACATTAAAAAAACGCAGCAATGAGGAAAAAATACTGCTGAAAAGGATTTGTCAACGACAGTAAAAAGTGAGCGATTTATGTCGATTGTCTTTACATAAAAAAATTGGATCAGTCGAAAATACAGTAAATATTGCAACCAACGATAGAACTGCAAGAGAGCAACGCACTGAAGCAAGAGGTGCCATTGCCGCTGTATCCGTTGTTGCATGTGCATACGAAAGTTCCTTTGCTGTTCGTGCAAGATGCGTTCTCGTCGCAAGGACTGTCCGCGCACTCGTCAATGTCTGTCGGAACAAATGCACGAAAGTTTTAGAAACTGACGGTTAATAAAGCATCCGTTTTTACCAAGTTGGCAAAAAAGCAACCGGGCTTGTGAAAAACAGTTTGATCATGAAAGTAGAAACAAATTAAAACCACGAATTATCTGAGTTTATATTCAACAGAATAACATAAACGTCGTTAGAAAAAAAGCTATTCCGAAGGATTCCCCCTGAAAGGTCATAAATCTGTATGGTTACCCACAAAGCACAGCATGTTCAGGTTAGATGAACTACCGTTTATGGAAAAGTAGTAGTCTTTTTGTAACTCGCACCAACCCAAAAGCTTTCTGACATTCACGTACCCACGCATGTTGGGGGGAATTCTGACCAGCGTCCAGTTTCTAAGCACTCCGCAGTCCTTGAACCAACCAAACTGTACCCGGCAGCGCATCTGTATTCTGCCACGTCACCAGTTACGTAGCGGTTCTTTTCCGTCACCAACGCGACGTTGAGCCCGGTAGGTTGAAGAATGCAAACGGTTTCTGCGAAGCAAACAAGATGAGCTTGATTAGAGCTGGCAAGACACAGGAGTATGAGCCTTTTAACGAGCTCATGATGTTCTCACAAATTGCTGCGTGTGCAAGGGTGACTATCTGGGAGCTGTTATCGATACAAGTGGGTTAATCACAATAAAAACTGACCACAGGGCTGAAAAACAGATGGCATGGACAAGCTGCCATCATCGTGAAATATTACCAGGGTGTTGACAGATTCAGCATTTGGAAAGTTAAGCCAGTGGGACTAAGTTAACTGTTAAACCGCAAGTACACGGCCCACTGTTTTGCAAGCATGTCATTTAACTACTACCACCACCTGACATCGTGTGAACCACTATCAGCTTTCAAGTAAACTAATTCAAAGTGCTGAATAAGCTTCCATATGCAGTTAATGAAAACTGCGGAACAAAAACGCTAAGTTTATTGTCCGGACGCGACGAGCGTCCGCGGCGGGACTGTTCGTGGAGGATGTAAAAATCCATTCCTCAAAAGGCTTTCCTGTCCGCAGAGTGTGGAAATGTACTCTGCTGGGCTGTTTAACGCTTGTGCAAGCTTCTGCCATCCTAAACAAACGCTTCAAAATGCTGCAGAAACTACCACAGAGTCAAAAAAGGAATCTGTATGATCAGTCTTGAAGCACCTGTGCACGAAAATCCGTTTCCTTCATAACCCGCCCGGCAGGTACAGTGGTAAGTGCCGACAGCGTTCTGGCATGCAGCGTTGGGGTCACAACGATTGGCTCCTGTCGCGCATTCATTGACATCTGCACAAAAGAACGCGACATTAGAGGGTAGCAAATAAAATTAGCGAAAATTACGAATTCTTCTGCAGATTTGGCATCAAATCAACTTTGCGAAGACAGAAAGCAACAAACCTGAAACTGACATATTATTTCCTCGTCACAAGGAGATATGTATTCGCTCAAACGTGGCGTTTTAGGTTGAATTCTACAAACTGTGGTGGAAACTCACATGTTCTCGGAAATGGTGGAACAGTTGTGCGAGTTGGGTCTTATCGTTTTTCAGCATGAATGCGGATACATTCAGCAACACGTTGCGAAGCAAATAAAGGTTCAACTGAATATTTACTTGTTACAGCCACTCAAAAAGCTCTTGTAAATGCATTTTAAAAGCAGCAAGGAGCCCATACCTTGGCAAACTGGCTCGTTTGCGGACCATGTACCATCGTTCTGGCAAACTATAGTTCCCTCCCCTCGCAAAACGAAGCCATTATTGCATGAGAAGCTAGCCTCGCTTCCAGCCACGTTACGGTTGCTCAGAGTTATCGAACCGTAACGGGGTCGGTTCAAACGCCGCGAGCAGGTTGTTTCTGCGTAAAAGTTACAGAATGGTCATTTAAGTTAGCAGAAAGCATGGAGCCAATAGATTGTTAACTTCCATTCGATTTTTTTCAACGCTATTCTATTTTTCGTTGAATGAAATATTTCAATTTCTGACAAGTATTTAAGAAAGCTAATTATGTTGCACAATGTGCATCTTTCGTAAAAGCATACAACTTGCACTTATTTAAAAAACACACAGTTTTTTATTTTTAGGGTTTGTTTTTGCTCATAGTCTTGGGTGTGGTATGGGTAAGCCTTTGCCCAACTCGGTTAAGTTTTCGTGCACAAAGTAAGACTGCGTAGTTTTAAGTTCGTTGTAAAGCATAGCAAATGCTGCACGTTTTCATAAAAATACGTTTTATGAGCATCTCAGGTAAGCTTTTGCTCACAGATCTGACTGCTGCAAAACTGTGACAAAAGCTGGACGAAATGCGTTTCGTTTCCGCTACACAAGATGCGCCTCTTTATTGATGACCTTTTTCACACTGCAACAAAATACCCTGAACTTAAACAGCAAACAGAGCAAAGCCTCATGTACCTCTAGAGTATAGAAGAACAGACAACGTTGACTTACTTTGACAGAATCTCCCGTTGCCAGTGTACCCATCGTTGCAGGCGCAAGTGAAGCTGCCCACGGTGTTCTGGCAAGACGCGTTGACGTCACACGGTGGCGCTGCCTTGTCTTGGCACTCATCGATATCTGTATTCGTCGTTACATGCTCACAAGTTATGGCGCCACCACACTAACATACTTCTACACTCAAAACGTGTTGCAGAACCAACCACCCCGGTGGAATGTGCTTTGTTGCTCCTTCAAGAATGATCCTGCTCAATGGCGTAACTAGGGGTTTGAGCCAGGGTAGAAAAACTTAGCTGAAGGTGGGCATTTGCCACTATAGGGGTCCGCTAGCCAACATTTAAAAAAGAGTTGATAAAAGTGGATCCGGATGTTGATGTCTACTCTATATTAAACCTGTAATCACCGGAAAACAGTCAGAAAAACGCAAAAAGCAACCTGCTGAAAACCAAAAGAATACTAAATACCGAAACANNAGCTAAGTGCGGGCCCAGTTTTTACATTTAGCTTGCCAGGGGAGACGGTTCTCACCNTGTCGCCCTTATCAGTTACGCCACTGATCTTGCTACAGCAGTCAACCACGAAGCGATAAATCATCGTGTCAATGCGCCGAAAATAAGCTCTACAATTTGAACCATCTGTCTCGCTTTGACAAATTACCTCGACACGTCGGTTTTGCGTTTGACCACGTTCCCGCTGCTGAACACGTGATGGTGTCAGAGCCGACCAACGTGAAGCCACTGTTGCATTTGTACTGAACCTGGGAGCCCTTGACGAAATCTCCAATGGGTCGCAGAATGATCCTGCCGTTGTCAACTTCTCCCGGGTTGCCGCAATCCACCACTGCGAGACAACACTTTGCAGCGATATACGCTCAATAGTGCTTACGCAAAGTTTAAACAGGGTAAAAAAGTTTCACGTCGCGTTTTTTCGTGGAAACAAGCTGCGTGCACGTACGCGTGTACTTACGTGTGCAGGTAGTTCCATTGCCGGTGTAGCGGTCGAAACACGTGCAAGCGTAGCTTCCGATCAGGTTTTGGCAGAAAGCGTTACTGTCGCACCTGCCGCTCTCAGCGCATTCGTTAATATCTGAGATGTACAGATCGTCAGGAGTGTTAACCACGGTCTCGCATGGTACTTGCAGTACTCGGCAATAAGGTTAAAATCTGGAGGCTATAGCTGAGAGACTGCAAGCCAGAGCGCTATGCCCGCTGTGATTTCTTTTTACCAGAGAGCACGTTACCTGAAGACCTCTTACCGAGGCCCAGCCGTTGACAAAGTAGCCCAGCCTATGGGAGAAAAAATAACTAAATCTTCAGATTAACGCGTAATAAGAAAAGCAAGATGATTGGCAGATCACCGCAAGCAACGCAAAAATTATTTCAAGACAACTTGGAGAAATGCGAAGCGTTTAAATATAATTTTACACTTTTGATTCTGAGTTTCAGCTCATTCTAGTGTCCATATAGAAACACTATTTGCAGATATGATTTGAGGATTGACTTTAGACAAAAAAAAAACAACTTTCAAGGCCACTTGTTTTGCCTGATCAACGCAAAGCAAAGAGAACGTTGGGTTGAAACTCCGTGAAATGTCCCCGCCATTGCTAAGCCCGCAAACCCGACTCACCTACGCACACTGGGGCGATGTGCGACCACAGTCCCGTGTCTCTGCAGGTCAGCGTAGACGCTCCTCGGAGTGCGAAACCGTTATCACAAGTGAACTTTAAAACGTCACCAATTACGTATGGTGACGTGCTTTCTGACGTCAGAGACCCGCGGCTTGGCGCAGAGATATCTTGGCAGGTTATCACTGAAAAGCAGTAAAATTTGTAGTGCATTTTGAAAAATGTTTTAGTTGTTACCAGATGGCACAAAACACATCATGAGCTGCACATTTTACATCTCTTGATCTGGTAACTGTGAAGTAAGTTCCATTCACAACAAAAATCGGTCACTGTAGCTATAATGGAGGATGCAAACCTCGCGTCTTCGGTAAGCAACCTGAGTTCCCATGTTCAGGTTGAAAGCTCTACGTCTTGAAGGACTCTGCTGCTATGCTACGAGGATGCTATTGTCTCTCATGGTGCTACGAAGTGCTAACAAAAGACTAGACGCACATTTTCGAATGGCCACAGTTTTGAACACGCGGATGAACATTCTGCTGCACTTGTTTAGTTGCGGTGAAATTAGCGTTACGTACAAACACTGTTTGCTGGATTCGACGCGTCGCAACAGAATCGTTGCATAACACTACACGAAAATTGACACTGTTTCATAGTCGTTGGCTTTGATTATTTATTTTCTCCCATTATCAGTCATCAGTCCCTTACCACACACTAATACATCCTCACAATATTGATTTAGAGTGAGAGTTAACCTCCCCTCACCAAATATCATCGCCCTCCTCCACAACAAAAGTAGTTTATTCCAACGCAAAAAACTGCGAATTGATACAAGGCCTTTGACGCCGAATCTCAACGAATATGAGTTTTTCGAAAGGGTTTCCTAATCTTCTCTCTGAAGTAACCAATTTGCGCTCCTAAAGAGACTTTTCGCGTGTTGCCAGCACGGTGAACAGCTGCAACGCTCTCGAAAAATTGCAAGAAAGGCTTACATTCGCAGGTCTTTCCGATGCTTCGGTATCCACTGTTGCAGGTGCAGGTGAACGTGCCGACCGCGTTGTTGCACGAAGCGTTCGGACCGCACGGACTGTTCGCTGGATCAGCGCATTCGTCAAAATCTGCGCAGAAGAACAGCAATTGCAGCAAAAGTAACAGGAGTATGAAGAGGAGGAAGATGGCGGTAAGTTGAACTCGAGAAAATTCTCAAATTGCAAAACTGGCAAAGATGTGCGCCACAGAATTTCCGCTCACGGAAAGGTTGCATTCTGCACCTGTGCAAGTGGGCTCCGCGTGCGACCAAGTCTCGTCGGATGTACAAGTAACTGTTGCCGCTCCCTCCAGTTGATATCCTGGCGCGCAAAGGAAAGAAACGGTTTTCCCGACGTCATAGTGGCTGAAGATGACGCCTCCCACAACACGACCGTTGGGGGGAATTGTCGGACTGGTGCATCGTTTTTCTGCAAACACAATAAACGTCATCAACAGCGAGTACCTCAGCCGCTTGTCAGCATTAAGCTGTTAACGTGTGCACTGTCTGCGCAGAGTGTCTTGTTATTACTTGAAATGTTAGTGTGAATGTTCTCAAGTTAGCATCATGTGGTATGCAGCGAAAGAAATATCGTAACGTAACCTGTACATAAAAATGCAAAAAATCATTTGGGCAGCAAACCAAGTTTGGCGAATCTGCGCGCACGTCTCTCTGAAAGCTCGCCAGCTTCCATGAGCTCACGAAGCAAGACGATTTTCATCTTTAGCCCTGTTTGATTCCGCGATTCCGCCAGTTTGATTCAAGCAAGGCTGGCGACAAAGCGAACAATGAAGGCGCCTACGGAGCAATCCGACAAAACCTACTTTCGCAAATTCTTCCGTCGCCCTTGTATCCTTCCTCGCACGTGCACACGAAGCTCCCGACGGTGTTCTGGCACTCGGCTTTGAACGAGCAACGGGACAGCGGCGATCCAGCGCATTCGTTGATATCTGGCAGGAGTTTCGAAAACGAATGCCGCTCAAAAGCATTTGCACACAAAATTAAATCACACCCTACCCGGATGGGGTTGTTTGCGCTTATGCCAATGTCATGGGCAAAAGGTCAAGTATTCCTGACTTTCTCGTTGTGTAGTTTTTGCGTCGCCAGTGGAAAGCTGGCGCGAAACAGGTTCAAGGAACGTTTCACATCGCAACTCGTAGCAACAACAACGGAGGCAAAACACAAGTATCGTCGACACAAACCGGCACATTTGCAAAGCGATCAAATGCCAGACTATACTTCCAACCGAAACTGTATATAGTAATGGTGGGCAAACTACGGTTCCCGAGCCGCATGCAGCTGGCCGACATGTTTTGCATGACTGTTCTAGCGGAATAGCAATATCTCCCATTGACAGCGAGTTGCCGCCTCGTATTTAATATTTGTTTCATTTATCATTGTGCTTACACGAATTGGTAAGGTTAGCTGCCAAGGAATCTAAACGATTTGATGTTGGTCATTTTATGTGGAACTTGCGTTGTTTAACGAACTGTATTTGACAATGCGAACTGATTTTGCGGCTCGCTGGTGTTTTTGGTTTTCTGCCAATGACTCTTCTCTTAGAACAAATTTGCCCACCCCTGGTATATAGCAACAAACGTTTTATGCACAATGCACGCATCGAACCGAACAGCAGCATGTAAATGTTGCGCTGACGTAGGACTTACCGACGCATGACGGGGGTTCGTGTGACCACTGTCCAGACTGGGTGCACGTCGTGGTGGCGGAGCCCACTAAAAAGTAGCCAGGGTTGCACTGGTATCGAACTGCTGTGCCCAGGACGTTTCCGGTGACCGCGATGTGCGTCACACTGCCGTCGCCGAATTTCGGAAGCTCCGCGCAAGTGATTACTGAAACAAAAAATAAGTTAGGGTACGATTACAAACATCATGCCTTGTTGCCGGTCAGAAATATGAAGACGGCTACTTGATGCGTTAAATTGAGAAGGAAACAAGAGTTGTGTTTTGTTTAATTTGACTTTTTTCAAAGATGTGAACTTCTTTGAAAAGAGATGCGCTATTTCCCAGAAATAAGTCCCATAGCGATCTCTGCTTGGATTTGAAGTTCAGTCCAACTGTGTCATGAAAATATTACAAGACCAAATGATGGTCGCGACGACATCACGTAATCATTCAGACTTATACGAAGTCACCACAAACAAAAAGCACATTCCAGTCTCCACTACATGTACATAAAATGAACAAGCAGCAACAAAGGGATCTCGACTGGTGATCTCTCGCTACTTGAAACTGCGGGTGGCTTAACGAGTTGTCTGTTCGGACGTCTTGACGACCCAGTTTGACAACAACAACCAAACGTTTTTATCGAAGACAATTTCATGGAGTTAATTGATCGAAGAGATTGTGACATCAAACACGTGAGATGCACGTGATAATAACGTCGGGAGTACTTTTTGCAACTCGCTAGCACCAGAACAATTAGCGACGATGCATACGTTCGCAGTTGACTCCATCGCCACTGAATCCGATCTTGCACTGACAAGAATAGCTTCCTCTGCTGTTGGTGCACGTTGCATTCTCGTGGCACGGATTCACGTCTTGGCATTCGTTGATATCTGTCGAGCGACAAAAACCGCGTGTTGACCGACATGTTCTTTTTCGTTTACAAAATATAAACGACCGGAAGGCTTCTGTTGACAGCGTACTTCTCTTCAAGTTATTCAGAGACAGACACTGCTGATGGTTAAGCAACGCACAACGCATGCCTTGGCGGCGAATAGTGTTAGTGACCTCCCGTACCGCGTGTGTGAACTACGGAGGCAGTAGTGTACAAGCGAAGGGCTGAAGATGAAAGATATCAACGAAACGTTCTTTTCGTTTCGAGAGAAGAGCTAAATCTGCCGCGTTAGTGGTAAAGTGAGTTGAGTACGCGCTAAGAATTGACGCTCTGTTAGTTCAGGACAACCTTTAAAGNTTACCTTTGCACGTTGGTGGGTTGTCGGACCAACTGCCTCCGCTTTCACATGTCAGTTGCCCGTTGGACGTGAGCATGTATCCGTCATCGCACGCGTACGTGACTACGTCGTTCGGTAGGTAAGGGCCGGTTTTGCTGGAGCTGATTGACCCGTGAACCGGGCTTGACAAGGTTGGACATTGGATTTCTGCAAAAAAGGATATCAAAATACATGCAAAAACCGCGGAAAATTAAATAACTCAAACTTGTAATTCTTAAATGATATAGCACGAACATGTGAAGCTTTCTGTTCGCAAGTAATTTTACGCATGGTAAGACCTCAAAAAGTTACGTCAAACTGGGACACTGGGACAGTAGAAAATGCTACCAGGGAGACCTCGACATGCACACAATTAATCTTCGACCATACTGCGCAGTGTTTTTGCAAATCGCTTCCCAAAGTGTTTCAGTATCAACATTGTAGCGTTAATGTTTCAAATCTCGTCGATTTCTTGCAAATTGTAGGCCTACTCTACAGGAACATCTTCTTCATGGCATCTGGCGGTGAGATATGAGTGTGTGATTTACTAATTTCAGGGAACCGATCTAATCTCCATACAATGTTGCTCTATTGATGGCATAAAGTTTATTTTTGCTGAAGACGTTCGGTAAACAACTAGGTAAACACAGACTGTCTAACTCGCAACTTCCTCTGAAGTAATTTTAGGGAATTTAAAGTAAAATTGGTGTTGAAAATTAGCGGTGCCGTTTGCAAGCGTCCGCTTGCTGTGACAAAACCTCGCTTACCGGAGCAGAAGAATCCGTTGCCGGCGAAACCTTCGTTGCAAGTGCAAATAAAGCCACCTGCTATGTTGGAGCAATTCGCTTGGGCATGACAGGGACTCATCATCTTGTCCGCGCATTCATCGAAATCTGTGCGACAATGCAGAGATGCGTGAGGGGCGCTAAATACATCAAATTCATTTCATTTCGATCCCAATTGCAAATGTTCAGGATGGACGAACAAGAGCGCCATACGTGTAATTCCTATAAAAGAAATTTTAACCAAAATGTTTCGACTTTCGCGGTTAAGCAACCTTGACATTGCGGAGCTGACGCTGACCAAGTTCCGTCCTCCCTACAGGTCAAGACCCGACTCCCGGATATTTCGTAACTTCGCTGGCACTGGAAGCTGATGATGTCATCCACGTAATATTGCTCCTTCACCACGGTGGCAATTCTGCCATTGGTGGGCGCGCTCAGCACAGGGCATGTTGTTCCTGTCGCAAGTAAAATGTGTCAGTGACAGTTCATCACGTGCCGCATTTTTGAAGTATGCGATAGTTTTATTTGAACTTACTAGCTTTGTGAAATGAGCAAATGAGAGTACATACGCACTTTGATGGCTAAATTTNAGTTAACCAAATTTAAACTCTTCGTACGAGAATCGCACGCAAGATGAATGAGAATTTTTTTTTTTAGTAGCGCTGTTCTACACTGTGAGACTTTTTTCATCTGTTACTTTGCTCTACATTGAGACATTTTCGAAAACAACATAGGAAAAATAACGACAGCTTCTGCGAAAAAACGCCAACCNAGAACCTAAGCATATCGTTGAAGGCATTGTTCAGNACGCTTGCTACTTGCAAACACTGCTGCCTGCAACTATACATCCATCTACATTTCGATCACATACTTATGCAAGCGTTGGACTCTTTGCGATAACCTCTGTTGCAGATGCAAGTGAACGTTCCTCTTTGGTTGGCGCAGGCTGCATTGGCGCCACACGGGTTGTCTCGGCATTCGTCGACGTCTTCACAAAAACAGAAAGAGTGCGTAAAAGTGAAACGCTAAAAGACCCGCATGCATTTTTTCTTCGCAAGATCACTTCACTTACCGGTACACCTGGCCTGCAGTCCGGACCAGACACCACTGTTCAAGCACTCGATCGTTTTGGAGCCTTGCAGCGTGAAGCCTTTGTCGCAAGCGTACGTGATGACGTCCCCAACCGTGTACACGTCACGCGCTCCTCCCACGATCGATAAAGATTGAGAGAGTGAAGGCGTCACACAGGTGATCACTGCATGCAATGCAGGAGCAGTGGTTTTTTAATCATCGCTCAGAGGTTTGCTTATGTATGTATACAAAACTGAACTAGTTTTAGATTAGATCAGTACTTGCCAACCGGGTATAGTACACTCGCGGATGTATCAGATATTTCCAGGGTGCACATGTGACTGGTGTACAGGGGTGTGTCAGGTGCGTAGTCATCAAAAGCAGTTCCAGAGCTTCACATATGATCTACTTTCCTCACGCTTGAGTTTTGTGTAAGGTAAATGTAACAAACACGCTTTTTCTCTGTTATTGTTCCGTAATAACTAATAAGCTCCCTAATTTACCTAGCCGTTAACTGCTGGACTACGCTAAGACAGAAGTCATCTTTGAGAAGTGTTTTTTATTTATTTTATAAATCTAAACTGATTTTTCAATATCGCTTTTCAATGTTTACCGAAACCTGTGTCAAAAGGCGATTTCCATTCTTGTTTGCATGTCAACAACATGCCTTCACGATCAAGGGTTTTCCGCCCTTGTTAAAATTAAATCGAAAAAGAGAAATTCAATAAAGAATGCTGATATTCGCATGAAAGGGACGCTTTAAACAAGGTTAAAACCTCGTTTTTCACAACTGTCTGACCAAGTTAAGCAGCAGCCATCGTATTAAATGAGGCATGTTTATGTGTTCATTTCCATTATTTCCATTGTGCATTGTCAAAACTTCCATGTATTGTAGATGTTACATCATAGACGCGAACCTAACCTTTAAATTGAAAAAAACTGATCAAGAATTTTGACACGCTCACTAAATTTAATACATGACTAGGTTGTACAGATTTTCGAATATCAAAATAGGGTGGAACACTGCAGAGAAAGGTTGACAAGCATTGTAAAGATTAGAGTGTGCGTAGTAGTAGCAGCACGGTTTTGCGCAGCAAGCATGCTCGTAGTCTTGAAACTATTATAAAAAACAGATCGCTATTTACGCTACGGTGTCACCTACCATCAAACAAGAGAAAGCAAAGCTAGTTTCCGAAATTTCAAGATAGAATAAAAAAACTGCAGTATATAAAAATATATTCAAAAATTCATATACTGTATATACAAACAAGATATAAAGTTATGTTTATTTTAGACTTTATCATTTGAATTTAGAAAATAAGCTTCACCAATGATGGCAAGAAAAAAAATCAGCTCTTAAGAGTTGTGACCAAATGAACACAGAAATGTCTCTGCGCGGCTTTGCAAGATAACCATGAGTTATGGCGCCCAGAAAAGCTCTCATTCGCTGGGTTCAATCCTTTCCTAACAAGGACACAAAGTTTCGAGGAACCACGATTCAATAGCTGCGCCGGAGAAAGACAGAGGCCCCTGAAGCTCCCGGTATTTGTGAATTACTTACAAACGCATGAGAATCCGTCTCCGCTATATCTTTCGTTGCAGGTGCACGTGTAGCTTCCTGGTTCGTTCAAGCACGACGCGTTTTGGTCGCACGAGTTGAGGCTAGGGTCTGAGCATTCGTTAATATCTGCAAAAAAATCAGGAATAAAAAATCGTTGAAACAGATCTTCTTTGCACCGCGGGAAAAACATGCGAACACGGCTTGCCAAAAGCAGTTGCTTAAACCAAAAGTGTTCTGTGGTTGTCAGGAAAGCTTCTCTC
>JGI24158J21664_10003765_pt1 | contig 19227 bp, 14 predicted proteins | sample Ectturendosymbi3_FD_21664 | JGI IMG/M metagenome (IMG submission 21664)
AGTTACGCAAGTGTCTTACTTTGTTTTATATATGAGCTCGCCATGTCTTGTGGGCCTTGCGGCTGAAGTCAATAAAACTGTCAAACTGTCAAACTGTGGGATACAAAAACAACTCCACAGTTCATTCTTCTACCGTTTATTATGAAGCGTTGAAGCGTACTTTCTGACATGTCAGTTCGTTTGACAAGACACATCTTTCCGAATTAAAGTCAACACCGCGCCTTTGCTTCAAAATTCGTATTCTACACTTTCATCCGTCCCACCAAATCCTTTCAAAACTTCGATCAATATCGAGAAATAAGAAGAGAAGCTTTGCGTGGCAGGTTTTTCCTTTGTTCATCCAGTGTAGCGGTTCACCACTACCACTTATCACCTGTTTTGTTTATTTACAGTAAAACACAAATATATTGATTTGTCTACTCAGTTGTACCTCTACTTTTGGTTATGTATAAACCAGTAGTGTCCTGATATGACTTGTATAAGTTTCTTTTAAAACTCCGTTGGCCCTCGGTTTGGTAAAAAAAATTAGTTTGTGTCTCCTTTTCTGAAAAGTTTGCCTACCACTGGCATAGTCGATCAATGGGAAAATATTTATGCTTACGCATTCAATAAATCTATCAAGGTTGGTACAATTAAAATTTGATTACTTTCACTGCAAACTTAGCATTTCCGCACGACACCCACAAGTTGTTTTCTATTGCGCTACTTTCAATTCATTCACCATTAATTTTCACACCCGCTTTTCCTCTGGGCAGGGTCGTGGGGAAAGCAGCCCAAAGACTCAAAATACCTCACGGTTTTCGGCAATCTGATTGTTTTTCTGGACTTGGTCGAACAGAGCATTTACAATTTGGACAGCCATTGATCGCGACATTTACACATCAACTTTTGCGTTATCAGGGCCAGGGGTACCACGAGAAGGCGTTGCTGCGGGAACAGTCGTGTAGGAGAGACCTTGCATTGAGTCTACTGCAAGCGCAGACATGTAGAAATCGCCACGCTTGAAAAGGAGAGGCCGTGTTTTTTTGGTCCCTTTTGCCTCATAAACCCTCAATTTTCAAGAAAAAATGAAAATTATAAAAGCTACACTGCANGCTTAAAAATGTTTCAAAGCATCCTGAGTAATGCAGTATTCGATAAATCAACCTCCGTTTGTCAAATTTCAAGATGGTCATGTAAATTACACAAAACGCCCATGGGCGTATGCAACAAAAACAGAAGCGATGAATTTTGTGATAGCAGCGAATCGCCATAATTTTCGACCTTGGTCAAATTGTGTCTTTTATTATTCAAAATGTTCTTGCGTTCGTCGTAGCAATTATAACTTGACTTTGCTTGGCTTTTGCTCAAATCCCGTAGTTTTTCTAAATAGAACTCAAGGTCGCACCATCCTAGTTTTAAGAATTAACGGGCGATGATGTAACCGTCAGTTTGTAATAAGCTTGAACAAAGCAGCGTCCTTCGTTTAATCGATGCATAGCTGGTCATTACGAAACGGACAATGACAAAGATAGGAAGACAAGGTTGCGGCATTTACGTGAATCCAAAACGTCTTGTCTTGCGATCGCAGCAAGAACATGGGAAGGTTAGTTCCAGACGTTCGGAAAGAATGGAAAACACCGAAACTGCGACCCTGCGCCATCTTCCTGGCCACTTCAGGTGTCATGTGCCGGTAGTAAGCGGTGTCTGAGCAAGTGTTGACAGGAGCCGACCCTGAAACAAGAGATTTATCCTTATCTTGATGCAAATCTGTTGAACAAAATACAGAAGTTATAGTTCACGCAGTATATTTTAAAGTAAAACAGACCTCTCGAAACAACTCGCGTTTCAAAAATCGTTCTGTTTCTTGTCAATCCCTCAAACAACTGCGACAGTGGACACCAACATAAGCGCCTTTCCATTACCCCGCCAGATCGTGCACCATGAGTGATGGGACAAAAGGTCCAGAACGCAGCACACGATTATCCACCGATTATTATTCAAAACAGCAATTAAACCTTTGGTCGTCCAGACTGAATCGTTTGTAAAAAAATAATGGTGTATTGTGCGGTGAAAAATAAACGAGTATACGAATGATTCTTTGCGGAATTTATATACTGAACGGGGATTTTGCAATGGTGAGGTAATTTGTACCATACGATATACGATATACAAAACAACGTGAATGTCATAGTAACCAAGAACGCAACAGAGTGAATCGGCAGGGCTCATTTTGAGATGTCACAGCTTATTTTTTACTATACTTCAGACTTCTCGATTTGAACACCTTTGTTCACTAACAGATGGAGTGGCCAAAGGCTTGCTGTTATAGTCTGGGGTGTTTCGCAAGCTAGTTTGCGATACTTCCAAATACCGACTTGAATGCTAATTTGCGTCAATTCTGATTCAGAGGAAGGTAGAGCTCTGAAGCTGGATTTCCTGTCAACACGAAGCTTGAGAAATTTCATATCATAGCTTTTTCCGTGAACAAAAATTTTGTGGGATGTCTGACGAGTTTCCCGGAAAGCCGGCCCACAAATACCTTGTTTTAAGTCGGAATTGACTCAAACCGGTGTCTTAAGCGTCATTGAAAGTTTGACAAACAACAGCAAAATTATGGCCATCACCATTATTCCCGATTGGCTTTTCACGTTTCATTCCACAAGTGCCTCGACTACCACGACTTCCATCAGATGCCTCTAGTTTTCGATACAAGCAAGAAACTGACCGGGACCGACCGCACAACACGATCAGCTCTTCACTGCAAGTACACATTATAGCAGAGCTGCCATACGTCCGCAATTTCGCTGTTAAAATTTGTGTCCGGAAATAATTTTTAAAAATGCTCTATTACCCGGAATTTTGACAGTTAGTAAATTAATAGTTTTCGAGACAAGCAAGAAACTGACCGGAACCGACCGCGGTTCCACGGTCACCTTAATGATAGAGCAGCTCCTCGTTGCAAGTGGATAGTATAGTAGTGTTTCATTTTAATTCTTTCTTGGCAAAAAATCCCCAAAAATAGATTGCACTACGGTCTTTTACCAGAAATATTATGGTCAAGAAACAAGATGACGACGGATAAGCAAAGATTAATTATTTGCAAACGCGCAAACACCCGTCTACCTTCAGAAATTGAAAATTCATATTGTGGCGCTTGCAACAATGAGGAACCACATAATTAAGAAAATCTGACATTTCGGCATATCCGAAAGAAGCTCTGACTTTTTGCGTTATTGATACAAACCGCCAGCGAGAGACTAAACCTGTACGTTTTCTCCTAAAATGACCATTTTCTCGCCCCCAAAAAAAGAATAATATTTTTACCTGGAATAAGAGGCCAAAATCTTGATGGTCGCGGAAATGCAACAAAGAATATGGGCAAAGTGAAAAGAGGAAGAAGCGGCGCTGCAAGTGCAGATGCCAGTGCTGCAAGTCCAATTACGACGGGAAAAAACAGTATGTTTGCTACCAGAACAGGGAGAGTCGACCTCCTGAAAGCAATAGGAAAATATCATGGAATAATCGTGGGCAAGCAACATACCAAGGAAAAGCTACAACAGTTGAATTAACTGATCAAAGATAAACATTTTGCTAAATTGCATCCGAAACGTTCTCCTCAAAAATGCATCCAGCCAACAATGAAAAACGTTAAGCCATTCAACACTGAGGAAAACAGTTGCCGGACAAACCTGCGTTGTTTTTTGTCCGCCCACGAAGAGACAACCAACGCAAAAGCAAACCACAAGTTGTCAAGCAACCTGAAAATTCGATCCACTATAACGTCGATAAACAACAACTGCACTCCTGGAGACAATCCACCAAACCACACAAGCTCAAGAGAAGAATAAGTTTTGATGATGTCCAAAATAGCAACGATAACCACGACGAGTAGTGCTCCAGTACTCCTTTGCCATGCCTGTAAAAACAATCGCTGCATTTCACAACTGAAATTGCCGAACAGCATTTGAGCACGGAAATGAAAGGAAAACCTGGCAATAAACACACCCTCCCGCAGGAAAGCCAGCACTCCTTTTCTTTGAAACAAAGCAATTCGCACAAAACACATCATTTCAAATATTATTCGTGACAAGTATATTCCTAAATAACATATCAAGGGTGATTAGATGCTGACGAACACTTGATGTTCTTCTGAAATAAAAACGTCTAACTAATTAAACAAAAACTATGCAACACAACTCAGGATAATCTGTTGAGGTACCAATTCCAACAAAGTTATACATTACACAGCACCGCTAGTAGCGTTGAGGAATTGGCGTAAGTCATGGTTGCCTAAGACACTATCATGTTTAAAATCACTTCCACAAAATCTAAAATAAACGTTTCTGCTGAGGTGGACTTGCTCAGACACGATTTTGACAATTTTGATTAGAAAATTAACAAATGTTTTGAACTTAAACTGCCATCCTTAATTTCCATGCAATCTTGGAAAGTGATGATCAAGTATGATGTTGACATTTTTGTTTGGATGATTTTTCCAGCAAGATGGAATTTTAGCCAATCGGCAGTCCACTTTTTATTGATTTTTCCAACCCAAAGATATAATTACCAGTTTGCTTTTTAAGTATATTTAACATCAGAAAAAAGTTTGATTACTTACAAAATATACGCTCTTACAATGTAAAAAATATCATGGCACTTTAATCTCACTATTAATGAAAAGCACAAATGCATTGTGAAACGCAAAGTAGTAATAACCAAAAAAACAATTGAAAAACTTTTTCCAGGAATTTTCAAAGGACCTGCTACCAAAGTTTTAACACAGCATTCAAACAAAAAACACCTGAAATTTTTCTTACAGAGTAAACTCAATGGTTTCACTTGACTTCAGACTTACCATACGATATGCATGTATAACTGCCAAAGCACACAATGCAGATGGAAGGACAGTTGTTGATGTTGGTAACAAATATATTGACAAATATGCCACAATCATAAGGGGTGTTACAATCGAACTTAAACACAAGTACACATATCCAAAAAGGTTCAAGAGTTTCTTTCTGCAACAAGAATTGAAACTGTGTTTTTGACATTAGCTTGCAATGAAGCACATTTACGTTGCAAAGTCAGCAGTATACTGTAGCTTGCATGCACAAGAACAAAAAGTTTTTTTCATTATCTTCCATTTTAACAATGATCTAAAAAATGCATTTAAAATTTTAGATTACATCACACAGTCAACACAATCATAATTGAATGCTTTTCTACCTGGTAAAATCATACCTTTTTTGATATGCTAGCATGGAAGAGTAACTCTGTGGATATATGCAACTTCTAACGACATGAAAAAAAACATAAACATTTTGCATTTCCATCAAAATCCAAAGAAGCACAAGGATCACAATCATGCAAATTTGCAAAGCAAGCTTGCCAGTTGAATTGGATTCAATTGAAGCTTGAAGGAACACACACAGAGCACATACAGAAATGTTAAGTATGAATAGTATACAATGCCAAATAGTGGTCAACAAGGATAGTGATGGCTTCATTTTTGTTGATTCTCCACTCAATGCAGAACTCCGCTCCCTGAAAAAAAAAAATTTTTTGTAGTAGCATAGACTCTACACATATAGTATGCAGCAACTGAAGCACACTACAACTTACCTAAGCCATTAGAACATTAGTTACACTTAATTTGAACTAGTATCCTTTATTTCTGAGACTAGTTTCATGATGCTAAGCTACAATAAATAGCTGTTTTTATATCAGAAAAAAATAAGCTAGGCATGCTCACCTTGGTTTGACAGAAGAGAATAGTTTTGAAGATATATCTATCATGAAACCATACAAATTGGTGCTCAGTAAATATCCGAGAATAGCACTGAAGATAGTGAGAGCTTCAACACCAGAAATAAAACATGCTCCAATAAAAGTTGCACAAGAGATCACAAAGGCAATGAAAAGTCTGTTGATAAATGAACTATATTACTGGTAAGTTTACACTATTCTGCTTAAAATCCACACAAATACTTCATGCAAAGTACAAGATGTTTCCAGCAGCACATGTGATTACAAATAATTTTGATACAAATCACACACAGCCCAATGTGCTATTTCAAACAGCTCACTAGCCCAAGCATGAGGCACATGCCAGACTTTACCTTCTACCAAAAGTTTTTCAGCAGTACACAAAAAGCACATTGCATATCACTATGAAAATCACATTAAACAAATTTAAATACAAATATTCAAATTTCTTAAAATTTGCAAGCTTAATTGCTATCAAGCAGATAATACAAAAAAGTCAAAGGTTAAAACCTATGCATCATTTTTGAAATATTTTGATCTAAAAGTTGGACAATAAAAATTTTGCCATTTTGCAGCAGTAAGCACACTAATAGCAGTGTGAATTGACAGACACCACAACAAACAACACCTGATGGGTGCCATGTGAGTACAATGAATATGAAACATTTAATCCACACCTGAGGTCACTTGACACAGGTGATCCACCAAGGGCAAATACTAACAATTGCTCAAATGCCCATTGAAACACCACATCAATTGGAGGCAGAATACCAGATGACCAAATCAAAGGTAAAAAAACAAACAAAATATGCAACACTTGATTAACAGAGTTGAAAGATGGAACATATCTGAAAAAATGCATTTTTAATAGCAAGTTTTTTAACAGATACATAAAATGAGCTCTGAACACAATCTGTAAATAATCTAAGTCAATTCATAATCTAAATATTCCTCCATCCTCACATCATGCTTTGACAAGCCAGACATACTGATGTTGTGTGCAAGTTATCACATAACCTTTTTGGAACATCTTGTTTACTTGTCAACCAGATATAGTGAACAAGCAACCACACAAGACAGACCAAATTACAGTAGCTGCCAGCTGCGGGTAAACTGCAGTGCAAATTCAAGTTTTTCGATAACAAAACATAGCACACATTTAATAGCCTTAATTATATAATCTTAATTTTTCTCTTGTGTAAATCACTTTTCATATCTTAAGATCTTCCTTCATCATTTGCTAAAGAAGTAAATTCTATGCTTGCAGTTGATCAGATGTCATGCCTTTCCCATCCTTAACTTAACCATTCTAAAAGCTTTTTGCTGTGAGCTTAAAACAGCTGATATCTTGCCAACAACAAGTTAGCATATAACCAAATATGTAATTTCTAATTAAGGAACTAGAACAATTTGCTTACTTACATTTCAACAATATGAAAGGAATAAAATATGAAAATGTGGAACGTTCTGGACAAAGACACCAATTCATAATTGTTTGAAAAGGTAAATGTAGCCACTTCTGGCAAGGTGCCACCCATAGTCAAAGGTAGCTGAGCAACGATGACAGTGATCCATGAAAAAACAAACAGAGCCACTGCAGCAGCACTGCTGTTGTACAGTGGGGTAAGTGTTTTTGGCAAGCAGTACCAAAAACCTATACCATTTAAAACTCCAGACAGGATTGAATGAAAAATCACATTGAGATAAAACCTGTAAATGCATTCAAAATTACACTTGCATAAAATTAACAAATTGAATGTTTTACAGATTCTCTGTCCTATCACACGCAAAAAAGACAAAGCAGGTATGGCATAAAGAATGCATGTATTTTATCATAACACACATAGCAACGTAACTCAGTGACTACAGACAATTTTTTTAGAAAATTCAGAAGAATCTAAAAAAATTTTGCTTTGTCTTCTAGCATTTATGTGAATCAGCATGTGCACATGTGCCTAGGTGCATTCAAAAGAAACTGAGGGTTTTGCGAAGATGATGCTCTAATGCAACCTTGATCAGTAAATGTTTATGTGTCCATCAAACTACCCCTTTGTTATATGAAAGGTTGCTTTGATTCAGAGCATTGGTTGTTATAAACGTTTGTACCGTTGCAACAACAAAGAAAGGATTTCATACCCAACTGACTACACACAAAGGAGTAGCAACATTGACCACAGTATCAAAACTTACTGAAGAAATCTTTACAATTTGCCATAACTTTCACAGCAAAAAATGAATGTTGGTGTAGCAACCCAAAAGTTTCTGAAATGATGGCACATTTGCACATGATTGTCAAGACAATAAGCACTAGTTGATACAACCTTTTGGATGGAACAACAAAGTTGAGTGTTGTGTGTGAACAGCAAGCCTCAAAGTAAATCTCATCCTCCTCAGCCAAAAGTTGGTCAAAATGTGTTGCTTGCGACTTGTCATTCACACCATCAATGAATGAGACATTGGTTTTTCTTGTAGCCATGACATATGAAAAACTCTAGAGAAAATATTGAAATTAATTTGAAAGTATTGTATTATCTCAAAAAATGATCATAGATATGGCATTTGCAGTTAAGGTATTACATCAAAACTTCAACTAGACCAAATAAGACCTTCAAAATTGGTTATTGTAATGATAATGCCAAATGCTCAACAATAGAAATTGGAGCAAGGACCAAAGGCTAGGTTCAAATTAGAGCTTGATCAATGCATTGGCATTCCAATATGACAATGGTGCCAATGTATCATATCAGCAAGATTTCGCTGATGAATATCAACAATATTACTCATAAAAGCCATTTCTCGCCATGTCATTGTTCTGAATGGAATGTTTGGAAACCCAAGTCCCAAGTTGCCACTTTGTCTCTGACTGATTGATGCAAATTCTCTGTCCTCTTCTGCAAATTCTCTGTTAATGGCATGTAGCCCTCCAACTACATCAAGTAGTGTGTAATAGTCCTAAGTAATCAGACCGCTAGATAATCGTCCTGAGAAACCACTCTACGATGTAACATTTGCTCGCAGGTTTTTGTGCGGTAAGCAGATGACTGCCTGTGAACAAATCAGGTTACATGCTGTGGTGGTTGACAGTTTTACTTTGGTTTTAGCAAGGCTGCCTAGAGAGAGAGACAAGACCTTTAGCATGCATCAAAAACGAGCCTACATCACAGGGAGCAGTGATCCAGGTTTGCGCAGAATTCGACGTGGCATGGTTTTTCATCACAATGAAGTGATGGTTTCTGTTAGTACTGTGTCATGCATTGTTGTTTACCTACTCGTGAGGTGTGCATCTGAGCATAGGCACATGGACCTACACCAGTGAGTACTTACATGCAATACGTGTTTGCCTGCTTGCGGATTTGCTTGCACGATTGATTCAGAGTAAGACTATTGAATACAGCAGCTGCGATGGATGAAAACATGCCATAGCAGTACATGAAAACATCTTGTGAGTTGGTTTATGCATTGTAATGTATCATTATGATATGATACTGCTGAGGCAGTGTTATAAACGTTTTTTGGGGAGGTGTTACTAAAAATAATATATCTAACAATGCTGTTCTCTTTGTTTGTTTGAGTACCCATGGTAATTGGTTACTCAAATGTCGTTATCTCACATGCTGCAACTCTGTTTTACATTTAACCCATTGGACTACAAATGCCTTTAGTCGAACCTGATTGGTTGAAGTGATCATGTGACATGTACAATACATACACAAAGAAATAAGGATTTAGTTTTAAGGTTTTGTGGGTTTAGTCTACAGTTCACACAATGCAAACAAGAAGCTGCTAACATTTTGCCAGCACTGAAACTATGCCACACTTGTCCATTAGACTGAACTATTGCAGACATTACAGTCAACTGAGCAAGTCATGTTCCACATTTGTCATGTGACCAGTTCAACCAACCATGTTTGTGACCAGTACAACCAATCATGAAAAGGCGACATTTTCAGGACAAGGTAAATTGCAGCATCTCAAGACCTACAGCAGGTGCAAAATGGCTTAAACAAACGTTTGGTCTTAAATAGCAACTTTTATGTAACAAAAACACACACATTAATATTTTGTCATGTTGCCCTTATTTTTTATGACCATTTGCAAGCATGGAAATATTAAACTTCTGAAATAATCCAAGCGAACTTCCTGGCACCAAAACTTTTTCAACTGATTTTTGAGAGTGTCCAGATTTGGGGTTTTCTTTTGTTTCATAAGATATTTAATTGTCTGCCAGCAATTTTCCATTCGGTTTAAATAAGGACAGTTGCTAGGCCACTGAATTATTTAGGTCTACTTTTGTTGGAGGCAATTGTTTACCTTTATAGACTTTATGGCAGGGAGCATTATTCTGCATAAACACTTCACAGCCATGACCATGAAACAAATCCAGCATATGCTCCTCCAGTGCTTTTTATTCAAGTTTCGCCATTCATTTTTTGTTTTTTAGGCAGAGTATGGATCTGGCATCTATTGGATACCAGCTGTAACCTTTTCATTTTTAAACTATATATATTTATGTATGAAAATTATGAAGAGAAATAGGGGAAGCCCTGTTTGGACTTCACTTGTGAATTGTTTCATGAAACCGGCATAAACATGGTAGACTCTCAAGAAGTATCAGGATCCAGCCCATGTTTTAGGAAAAGCATCCAGTACTAAAAGTGTTTGTATCCAAACTGCTTTAACAGAAAAACTATGCTGCAAGAGAACTGCCCATAGCAACTGAAATATCAAGGTAGAAACATGACATATATCTAGTACAAACAACAACAGCATAATGTTAAAGAATACATAACATAGCTACGTTCAAAGGATGTACCTGCACACACAAAACAAAGACTCCCACAAGACAACCAGTAATGATGCTTCCAACTAATATGCTGACGTTTCCAAACTCTGCTCCAGCAGTAAAAATACTTCCAATTAACCATGGCATCAACCATACCACCAATTGCGTAAGATAAACATAGGGAGGTGCAGCATATCCAAGATATAACTTAAGTCCACCCANAAATGTCTGTAAACACCTTCTGATAACAAAGTCTTTCTTGTAATCATTGATAAGTGGAACATTACTTGACATATTTCCATGTACCCTGACAAAGGTGGCATATGGTAGTTGATCCAAAGTGGGCAATTTCTATGAAGAGTTTTACCTATGGTAGTCAATAAATTAAAGCAACTCTGTTGAAGAGTTTGCAAACAACATGTTACATGCAAAACCATCTGTCAAAACCTAAGCAAAGTAAAGAATATTAAGATGTTTGTTTAATATCTCAAATAGAAACAGACCAATATATCGGCCAGGCCGATATTTTAGTTTCACCGACATATCGGTATTGACCAAAACGACCGATTTTATCAGCCTCATTACGTTCTGACAAAAGGCTGTCATATTCCTCATGCATCCAGACAACTTGCGCAAGAAAGCACAATGAATCAAGTCAGGACAGTTGTCTTGCAGCAACGCTAGCAGGTGCGTTTTCATAAACAAGCATACAAGATGAACCATGAAGCACATGTCAGTCATCAAAGCCAAACCAAAAGCATCATCAGCAATCAGATTAATTAAAAATCATAACAAAATATTCAAGTTGCTGCAAGTTGAAAATATTTAGGTTAAAATCCAGATTTTTTAAGTTTTTGAAAAAAGTTGGCCTAAGGCATAGAACACATTGTGTTTTTGATAATGAAGCAGAATACAAGGTTTAAAACTTTTGGAAATATTGGTTATCGGCTATCGCTCCACGAATCGAATGGCCGATATATATATCGGTGACGGTATACTCATCACAGGCCCAAAAAATACAAACTACAAAGGTCGATCTCTAATCACAAACTTTTTTCCTTCTGCAGTGATTTCGTATAATACAGATGTCCTAAATTGCAAATGACACTACTGCACAGTACTACTAGGCTACTTGTTGTTGTTGTTTAGTTGTTAGTACTTGAATCGTAATCAATCCAATGGGTAAGTAATGTCAAGTAGTTAGCTACCCACGCCGACTAGAGATGAGCGGACTGTCCTATTTTGCGATCCAGATCCAATCCTGAATTATAAACACTTAGTCCATGTCCGACCACCATCCAAAAAATTTAAAAAATGTCAAGTCCAATGCTCATCTCCGTGTCGCCAAGCAAGGCCAACCCATCATCACCATGTTTTGGTTAACAAATACTGAGGCATTCGAGTTGCTACAGGTTCAATTTTCACCCCGGTTGGGAAATAAAAGCGAAAATTCAACGTCAACCAATCCAAAAAAATTATACAAACACCACGATCAGCACTGTAACGTACGGATAACACGGTCCAAAATTTTTGGAGCCAGAACCGCTCACACCTACACCACGAAAAATCCAGCCCATTAACGGCCAGTTGACCAAGGAAATTTTTTCTTTTTTAATCCAGTCCATCCATGCTCGCTAAACAACTATACAGTTTACTTATAAGTAGCAAACAAAAACCATTTAACTGTTAAAGCGATAATGATTCGGTGCATATAAGAAACCACCCGTTAATTTTCAAGCAACTAGTGTCCACAAAAGGCAGCTGATTTCACCTAAAGTTACTCATGAAAACCCACTTTTCACGCCACCGAGTGGTTTTCCTCAGGTTCTCCTAACTCAAAACATAAACAATTTGAAAGATTTTTCATCGTTAAACAAGCATACAAAAAATAAGATATATAACCGGCAAAACGTTAATCGCCAAATCTTGATTTAAATTCAGGAAAATTCATTGGCTGTCGATCTCATGATAAATGCACAGCAAAGCATTTGAAACCTTGACCGGAACAAGTTTGTAGGACTCTGTGCGCCAATGTGCACACCAATCCGATTTATCTTTTACTTTTCTCTTTTTCTCTATTAACTGTTTACCTCAAAGTTTGATGTTAGAATACCTTCATTTCTCTCACACTACTGGATCCTTGTATTATGATGGGTGAATTACCCTACAGTTGCGGCGGTGTTAATGTGTTTTGCTCCCATCAGTGTTGGACGTGTGCAAACACCTATTCTGTAATACGCTATGGCCAAAGGTGGGTAACCGCTACTTTATTAATAGCATCGCTACCGCTACCACCAGGGGCGGAGNCAGACATTTTCGTTTGAGGGGGCCACTGGAGGGGCCAGTTTTGCAACAAGGGGAGCTGTCAATGGTCTGTGTAGGACTTTCAGAAAGAGACCTGAAAAATTTTGGGGGGCCACTGGGGAGGCAGGCAAAAATTTGGGGGGGCAGTGGCCCTCCCTGGCACCACCCTAGCTTCGCCCCTGGCTACCACTATTCGTTAAATTCAACAGCGGCGCTATCGCACCCGTTACTGAATAAAAATAGTAGCGAGCTATCGCTACGGCTATTCGCTACCGTTCTTTTTGCTGCACTTAAAAAATTTTTGGTGTTATTTTACAGACGTAGGATCTATTTTGAAAAACCTAACCTTGAAATGTTTTTTGAAAAAGGTTTTTTTAGGAAAAACGTGATCTAAAAAAATAGTCAATGAACAGTTATGATGTAGGAATAATTATTTTACAGTGTATGCACATATAAATGAAACATAGACTAAGCAAACGCCCAGAGTGCATTTAGCTTCATGAGTGGATTGCTATAGGTTTAGGCTAATAATTCGCCGATCTATCAATGCAAGTTTCGCGCTGTGTGTACAGCAGGCTACTCAAGAGAATGGTCAAGCAACAAAAGATAAAAACTCTTACAAAGCAATAAAAGATCAAAACTCAGAGTATAATGCGCGTGTAAATTGAATTAGGCCCGCAACAAGGGTAGAGAAAAAAACGGACAATCAATGCCCCACGAAAGTTTAAGAATTATTTTAGATTTTGGAAAAATGTTATGTTGATCTATGTTTCATGTGAAACGCCTGAACATATTACTGACTACTTGTATTTTAAACTGAGGTCCTTGTTTCTGCATGGCTCAATTTATTCGCGATAGTAGTTTTGTGTAGAACGTAGTTTATATAGCCTGCGTGCAAAGAATTATTATTTAGATATTCGAGAGCGAATTGACCAACCACCGCGTCCTTAACATTCCAGCTTTTGAATGTGCAGCCTAAGTGTTAAATGCTTTATTTTCAAAGTTGTGCAATGCGCATTAAGCAGCCGGCATCAGCTCTAAAAAAATAATCCTTCAACATCAACAATTGAAACCTCTCAATTTACTGTAAAAGCTTTCGGGGAATCTGTCGACGGTCTGCTTTCATCTTTTGGCGATTATTTAAACTTGCACATATCTGTAGGCCTATTCAAGTTACGGGTCCCCACAAAGGTAACAAGCAAGCGAATCAGTCAAGCTAATTACTTTTATGGGACATCGATTTCACGTACCACTACGCATCCACAGTATTGAAACATTATTCATATAAAATGTATCAAAAATTTCTTTTATTCCTTTATGAAATTAAGTTTCCCTATCAGTACAGTTAATGCCATATGTACTTTTCCCAATATCTGAAAAACTTTCGCATGAAAATACGCAAAAAACACTAAGAACCACACAATTTATTTAACAGCTAAGGAAAAATCAAAGTCAAGTGGTCAGAAAATAGTTTTTTTTCTTATGTTGTGGCATCCAAATTTGGTTTTACATTTGGACTAACAATCACATGCAAAAATCGACATCATATGATTTGCGGCTTAGCACGTGGAGGTTAATAAAATTTTAGCAAGATCGTGATGATAAACGAAATCAATCACTTGACGTTGTGTGGCTGTGTCAGGTAAGAATGTTGATCAAATACAATTTTTTTCAACACCAACTTTGCTTGTTTAGTTCAGGCGATGGCCACATGCAAAAAAATGGCATCATGTAATTTTTACCTAAACACATGGAGGCAAGTAAAATTTCAGCGAAATTACAATGAGATAAAAACCCAATTACCTGACGTTTGGTAGGGCTGTGTCAGGTTTAAACGTAGATGAACCAAAACTTTCGTCAAAGTTAGCTTTGCGTGTAGAGTTAAAGGAACGAAAATGTGAGATTTGTTGATTTGAATTATGTTCAAGCAAACTCGTGATAACAAGTTTAACGCGAAGTGATTTATCCGTCATCTCAAAAATAACACTTTCCTGTAGTTCCCCCAGAACGTTAGGTTTTCCAAACGGAGCGGTAGGAGATTGAGCGGACGCGCTGTAGCATGCTCGGAAACCTAAACCCTCGAGTGACCGGGAATTGTGATTTGGCAACGTCCACAGATGATACGAAATTTTTCAGCAGTTATCACTGATGTTGAAAACTAAAAAAATATTGTGAAGCAATAAACATAGCGATTGTACGTACAACGCGAGTCTTACAATAGAAAAAGCTTTTGGTGTTTGGCAAAGTAGCCTTATTTGATTTTTGCTGAACAGCAGAACGTCGAATGAGTTGCAGAAAAAAAATAATGCGCTTTCCGTGCCTCGTTTAGTGAAAGTGTAAAATTTTTCAACGAAAATAATTTAACACAGAAGACAGATCTTTTTAGTGAGTAGGCGAAATTACTGATTTGCGATTGGAGTACTAGGGAATGTCACAAATTACGTCCGATGTTTAGCAGTATACCATTTACAACACAAAGTGACGCAGATGCTTCGAAATGTTTCAAGATAAGAAAGTGGCCACTGAGTGGCCCGTGCTCCTGGACAGAAACTGTTGAAGTGAAGAAAGAGAGGACTAAACAAAATATATTGGTGAGTGATTTCAGGAAAATGTCTGCAAGACAAATATCAAAAGTACAACTTCATCAGCGAAGATTGCAAAGCAAAGTGCAAAAAAACTTGAAAGGTGGTGCACAACGTTTGGCAACTTCAAGATCTGAATGTAAATTGTTCTGCGCATTGGATTTATTGTAAAGGCTTACTGCTCGATGTCCAGTGTTGGTTTAATACACTATAATCAACATGACGACATGTTTCGGTACAAAAAATAACCGCAACCATTTAGTAGGTTTGCTTATAAGCAGTGCAACCCATTAAATATAAAGCTTTGCTTTCTATGCACGTTAATGCTAAGCCGTACAAAATTGCATTTGTTAATTCTAAGCCGTAAAAAATTGCATGAGTTGTCACTTCCAAGTCTAAGAAGAACCGTTCTGTTTCTAACCAGGTCGGGAATGCGTTAGACACTGTTCTTTACTGATTTCGCTAGGGATAGCTAAAACAGTGGCAAACGCTGGCGCGCAGCATGTTTTTATACCTTTCAAATACATTTTGTAGATATACGAAATCTGTGTAGCTTGTGAAAAACGATTCCCACTGTTTGGGACCCGTTTCAAACGTTTTCTGAATTAATGATATAAAGCACTTTCAAACTGTGGTTATTCCCTGAAAATATCGCATAGTTCGACCAACAAAAATAGCCACTCTTTGACCTACAAAAGATAACCTCTTGTCGCGGAGAACCTGTGGTATGTAAGCAAGTGAAGACATTTTTGGCGCCTCCCAATTTTACTGCCCTCCCCCAAACGCCTGCTCTGGATCCGCCACTGCACTGGACAGCATTGAATTGGTCGTGTAGCGGGGCTGGTCCGCGTCACACTTGCAATCCTAAAGGTTTCATGTATTATAGCGATCACTTCATTTCTACAAGTATCTCCTTGATTGAAAGTTATTTAGCTTTGTCTTACGTGCTGTCATAGCCTATCGTTACTGTACCATAAAATCACACAACGGAAAAAGTCGATGTCGGCAGTACAAATACCAGAAGTTTTCAGCAGTGGTTCCCCAACCAGGGTGCCATTTACGATACTCAGGGGTGCCACGAGCTAATCCGTTCAGTATATCATTAAAAATACTATTTTCAAAATGTCATCAAACCTTAAAGCAAACTGCTATCGGTTTGCCACTGGGTGCCGCAACTTATATTTACCTTCTGTAGGGTGCCGCAAGCCTAAAATGGTTGGGAAACACTGCTGGTTTACAATATGAGTTTGTCACGTCACATTGGCACTTATGCGCTTGCACTCACGCGTACATACTTGTATTCACGATGCTTCAGGGCAACGTGATGCAGTTGAGCAAATTGCTGCTGACAGGTTACCAATTTTCCAGCGTGAGGATAGCGATAGAATATGGTGGTCGTGTTACGCACTGCTCGATTAGCAGCTTTGTAACAGCTGGACTGTGACCGCGGTCTTGATACTGGGGTGGTCGCGTTAATGAAACAAAAGGTAATGCATTAGCATAGGCAAGACCGCGTTAATGTGGTCGTAGTAGCGGGGTGGTCGTCGACGGGGTGCCCGCTGTGTATTCAAAACATTCCACCGGTGATTTGTGAACATTTATCAATGTGGTTTCAAGTCTCCAGTAAGAAATGGAGACTTGAAATCAATGAGTTTCATTCATATTGTGACGTCCATATTAGTTAACGATTCGTTTTTTCGCTAAAGCTTTTTATGTTTTAATAATACAACTACTTCAGTTCGTTCATTTATTTTTTCCCTATTAACGACAGTTTTATATCCATAGAAAGGGATATCGGCCCCTGTCAGTGGCGGATTAAGAAGGGTGCCTACTGGTCTACAGTCAGGGAACATTTACGGGGCCCCCAATTCCCAAGTCGGAAAAAGTGTAATATGTGAACAATACGCTGTAACAGATACCATCGTCAATTGGAACTAATAAGTAGGCGCTCTGTGCTCACTCATTGACATTGATTCGCTGACATAAAATAGTTGATTCTTTGGCGTGTGGTCTGGCCGACCCTCACTAACAAGTTAGTACTCCAAGGTCTAAAAAATTAAGGTATTCCATCTGCTTGTCTTATTTTGGTTTCCGATGCGCATGCGGTATCCACGTCATTTGAACATCGGTCCTGCGGACAGTTCCGAAGGAAGTTGTGAACTTGTTAAGTGGTGTCAAGTCTTTCAACAATGGTGAAAGTAATTGGATTTTAGCTTGGCTAATAAATCATGGTGTTATAAGGCAGGACTGACAGAGTTGGTACATAGGCCTACGTCACGTATATATCCCCGCGTACTTTGTATTTGTGTTCTTTGCCACTGCGATGCACGTTTGAAGTCTAGCACGTTGCAATTAATTTGGCTCGGGGTCCACTTTCAGAAGGCAGCGAGCGGAGGGCCAACACTTCTGGAAATAAAAACAAATTTCGATTGAAGTTAAGAGTTGGAGGATATTTTAGATTTGAAGATTTTCGTGAATGATTCCGCGGGCCACTGAAAACGCTATGGCGGGCCCAGTGGCGTACCCAGAAAAATTTTATGGGGGTTTCATTCAGTGGCGTGTGGTGTCATTTGTATTTGGTGTGAGTCGTTTGTGACGTCATAATTTCACGTCATATTCATGTTTTCCAAACCAACGTTTCGGTGAAGTTTGCGCTGATCAGCCATACCAGACAAAATAAAGACTGTTTTGGATAAAGTGAGCTATCGCGGAACACAATCTTAGACATGCATAGTGGGCGAAGGGCCTGCAAAACGTGGTGAGATGGTTTCTGGATGCAGACGATAATCCACATTCCCACCAAAACCTAATTATTACTTTTTGGTCCATTCACAATGTTCCTTGAAATTTGTATACATATTCATTCCGTGGTATTTGCATTAAATCGACAAATTAACAAGCAAAAAGTATGCGAAAATAATTAATCCCCTTTGCGCAGGTAATAAACTTTTTGTAAAATATCAAGCTAAAGTTTTTTTTTACCCCAACCCTCTCCTCTGGCGTACGCCCTTGGGCCCGCGGGCCGCTATTTGCCCACCCCTGCCTTACGCAATGTCAACTGGTAGTTTAATACCAAATCTGGTGCTTACTTCCAAGATGCAAGTTTGGACATTTTGGTACATACACTACTTTTATGTGAATCCGTTATTTGGTACAATTCTTGATAACTGTCTTAAAACAGAATAAACGCAATAATAAATACCTTTTTTATGGTACATGTTCATCTGTCGAAATGCTGAAGGGGTACATGCTTACCTATTGAAGTGCTATAGGGGTACATTCTCATCTGTCGGAATGCTGAAAGGGTACAATACATGGTAAGAGAAAGGTTGGGAACCCCTGGTATAGAACAATGCGCTCGCAAGTTTCGCAACGTGAGTCTGCAGGTGTAGGAATGGACATGAGTTAAATACATGTTCATCACTGCATTACACCAGAATAGTGAAGTTGGTTTTTGTGCAGTGTGAGTGCCATACCGGTAAATAAAGTGTTATTTCAAGAATTAAATCGATTAATCAGAATCGAGATGCTGACTTCAGATCTTCTAACAATTTTGGTTCTTAGTCCGAAATTCCCGGGGGAACAAAAACCTGTTTTACCTCTCTGTGGACACCCATGAAAGTAGTCCACCGATCTCTTGAAAAAAAAAAACGTCCTTGAAAAAACATTCCGGTGATCTGTCAACCCTAGTCCCGTGCCACCGGGGGGGCTTTGCCCCCCAAACAAAATTCCAAGCTCCCCAAATTGAATTATGAAACGCTATAAATCTGTGTTTTTATCAAATATCAGAATGTCAAGCCCCCCTGAACA
>JGI24158J21664_10003767_pt1 | contig 19226 bp, 13 predicted proteins | sample Ectturendosymbi3_FD_21664 | JGI IMG/M metagenome (IMG submission 21664)
CTATGTGCTTTATTCGACTTGTTTTTTGGCTGGGATCGTCCCTACTTGATTGCTTACGAAAGCAAGGTGACTGTACCGGTCAATATTGGATTGGTGCTCGCCGAAATGTTAATGATACGCCGCGGTTTTCCTGGCGTTTTCACATCTGCGACGTCACAGACGGTTATTCTTTCTTGATTGATTGATTACGTTGCCGCACGCAACGTCCGCAGCAATCGCTCCACCGTGCTTCGCAGTTCACTACTGAAACTCGCTGCTACTCATCTCAACACAGAAGGGCCATTCATCAAGCAGCAAGGTATGAATTGTAGATGGTAGTTGAGCAAGCAGGGTTGTGGTGGGCGGGCAGCTGCCCACTGCGGGTTGGTTTTGCTTTAAAAATGTCGAAAAATAACTCCTCCAAAGCAACTGCGCCTTATTAGTACAAATGTGCACTTAACAAAAATAGTTTAGTCTTTGCCTAATACAATGAAAAACGTCGTCATGCACAGGCTGCTTTTAATGCAAATCGCAGAGCAGAGTCCAACTACACTGCGGCAATTGACTGACAATAGAAAATGGCCACTGGTAAGCTTTTAATTAATCGCAAAACAACACTCTGTATATGCAACTAATCGTTTCGTGCAAACCCAATCAATCTCTGCATCTGCTGATCAAACCAAGCATTCGGCAATGGTACAATCAGCAGATCCCGTTTATTGCAATACATCAAATATATTCTGCTTTTCATTTTGAGCATATTTCATCGCAACTCCAAATTAAAATGCACTCCAGCTATCAGCAGCAAACCTTGAAAAGAAAACCCTAATGTCGGTGGTTGTTCGACTAGATAACCTCTGGAAAACACAAGTTAGGAAGCATTGTTCCAGAACGGTCACTTCATCAAACAGCCATGGAGCAGAGGACCACACGCAACGCGTTGGTGAAACTTGACCCACCAAGGCCTGCTTTGGGATTATGCAATTGCACTATTATGTCAGAGATAACACAAAAACCTACGTTAAATTATCTACTTGGGTGGTTTCCATAATTACGACCATTTTTCGTCAGATGGATTTTCCAGACAATGACTGTAGATGTCCTATAAGTTGCTCAGGCAGCGTAGATCGACGCGTAATATTCACTTTGTCGGAGTAATATTTACAAAATTTAATGTGCAGCTTTTAGCAGCTCAAACTTTCGGTTTATGTTGATTAAGGCGCTTGCCAGAACCAACCACAACCTGTTGTTTACGAAACGAATTAAGCGTAACGTAACTGCTGGAAAAGGAATCAAACCATTGAAGTGAAGTGGGGTATTTGCCTGTCACTGTAATCAACGGGGCAAGACAGAGAAGACTTCTGAGTACATATCTATTCGTTATTTGCATCGATAGATTTCCAGCCCAGGGCAGCCAGAGCGTGATGCGCTGTGCAAAACATGGTCGCGAATCAGCTAATGTCTGTTGATGGTATGTGTCTGGGCCTAGCCTCAGTGGTCTTCAACGCCTTCTGAATATTTGTTGTGATTACTATGCTCCTGAGTATGAAATTGTTCGTAATTGTAGCAATACAGTCGGTATAGTTTTCCCATTTGTAGCAGTATAGTTTTCCCGTTGAAAAGTACAGATNATCTGCCACACCCGAAGTTTCCCCGGATGGCGTTAGAGCGAAATTTGTTTGTCAAGTATCTGAGTGTATNACTTCATGCGTCACTGAATGACAATCACAATCACAATCAGAGGCAAGTGCAATCACTTTATCGTCCAGCAAAAACAGGTCAAAGACACCTTTGCTGGGTACTCTTTCTGCAGTTGAAAACACTGTTTGGTTCCTGTTGCATGCCACTTGCGGTGCAAGTACAACCTGTCTAGTATTAAACGCCTTTGTGTTGCCCACAACAACGCCTATCGAAATTTGTATTACAAACTCCAGGAACATGATTGTACGCTCACATCAAGTTACCTATTTCGTCAGGACGTTTCGCGCCCTGATTAGAAACAACCTGTATGCTTTTGTTCGACGATGTCCATCTTCATCAATGTTTTCATCCACTCACTTGAACTGCCTGATGCTCTCTTACAAATTTCTATTTCCCCCCACCATGTAACGCCTCTGCATGACGGTGAGCGAATGCAGTAGTTGCTGGCAGAGATGAGCAGTGGACTGGACTTGGTTTGGACTGGATCCGGACTATGGCAATTTTTGTTGATTTTGGATCCGGACTGTAAATTGCTTCTAAAACTTAGGATCAGGACCGGATTTGGACTGAATTAATGGAAAGGAATTGCGGTATTTTTGTTGTTTAAAATTTTTTTTGGTAGTTGTTTGGACTTCGTTTTGACTTGGGCCTTACATTTCTAAAAAGTTTTCGGCTACGGTTGGGCTTGTACTGGGTTTTAAAAATTCAGGATTGGATCTGGATCGTAAAATACAACATTCCAATCATTTCTGATTGCTGATGGTTGTTTCAGTGTCCGTGCCTCTTCGGTGCTGCCTGCGTGTGCAACTAACACCCTGTGGTGTGTTGGGTCTAAGACTTTTTTGTCCTAGTTCGAAGTATGGCTTGATGAAATGTTATGCTTAGTGCCAACGCTAAGCAAAATGCAGGAACAGGAACTTCCTGTTGGTAGAGATAGGCCAACGATTGCAAACAGTCTTATCTACAGAGCTATGTCCAACACGCCAAAAAAATGTAAACCAAGTCGAATGGCAAATGCTCATTCACCTTCGGCGTCTCATTATGTAACTACATTAAATTAACAAGTGACGCGTGCATGGGCGTCGGAAGGATTTTTTTCCAGGGGAGGACCAATACTGGATCTTTCCAAGTGGTGGCCGAAAGCACTCTTCCAACTCTGGGGCAACAATTGCGAAACTTCGTTTCACCAACTCGAAATTAAGAGAAAAGCATTTTTCTACTAAAAATTCAATAGAAAAATACCAAACTTCAAAACCGAGGGGGATTTTGGTCTCCCTGTCCGCCCCCCTTTCCGACGCCAACGAACGCGCTCACAGTAACCAACGGGGGTGACAAACCGCTTGCAACAGAAGGCCGAACAAATCTCGAAATAGCACAAAGCGCAATACCAGCAGCAACAAGTTCTCGTCTTGTTCCGATTCCTACCTGCAGTTCTCGCTGACCCACGCTTTCTGCCACGAGTCCCGGTTGATCTGCTCGTAGAAGTAGCAGGCGACCATGACCGTGGCCGGGACTGTGTAAAGCACACTGAACACGCCGATCCGGACCATCAGACGCTCCAGCTTCTCGACCCGGTTCACTCCGTCGTCCGCTTCGTGTTTTACGACGTTCCTGCATTCCAGGGTTAGCGCATGAGATCCCGCGCACCAAAGGGCAGAAGGCTATCCAAGTTTTTCGTTGCTGGGCACCAAACCTACCTGTTCAGCTTCTCAATGCGTTTTCGTCATTGCATTCGACTGTCCTTGCGCTTCAACGTCAAACGCATGCCCCGTCTCTCTTAAATGCAAACTTCGGGCAACAACAGGGTCGAAAACAGCTGATATTTTAAAAATGATTGTAACTTGATGCACCAAATAACTAAACGTGTTTTTGAAAATATCTGGGAGGGAAATTGTCCGGTTGCCCCCTTGGTTGCAGCCCTGGGTAAAATGTTATTTTTCAAAGGTACTTGTGCCAGAATTCTGTACAATACTAACGAATTTACAGCATGCAAGATATAAGTGACGATACGTACCACGTACAACAAAAACTACACGATACAATGCTTATTCAAAAAGAGCATTGTCCTGGGGCCAAAACAACAGCAGGATCTTATCAGCTGACCCAGTTTCTGGTACTGTATTACCGAAATACGTCAAACAACACATATCAAACGTAGCACCCATCACCAATACAATTCCCTTAGATTTTCACTCCCGCAAGGAGCGAAGGCAACCTTGCATAGTTTTTCATCGCCAAACAACGCGACTGGTAAAAAGTAGAAAACGTTAACTGCGCACAACAGCTGGAATTAAGACGCAAACAAGCAGTCCAAACACTACAGCGAGCACGGCGAGCCTTTTGGCGATCCGCAAAGCACGCACCTGATATTGATCATGGCTATGAATCCGGCGATCAGAAATCCGGTCCCGATCAGCAGGAACGAGGCCAGCGGCACCAGAAGGAACCAGAGCAGATGGGTCGTGTTGTACATTCCGACGAAGCAAACCTGAACAAATAAAACGCGCAGCTGAAACACGAGCGGGTCTTTTGTTCGCGGCACCGAGTACGGGTCGGCGAGGATCAAACGACGCCGATTAGTGCGCTGCGCTGCGTTGCCGCTCGCGACGAGCGCGACATGTCCAGGTCTGGCAGAAACATTCCCATCAGCAGCTGATCGTGATCAGCGCGCGTCCACTTGCTTTGCTGCCACCCATTACCCTTCGGCCCAGGCCCCTCATCACGTCCGTTAAAGTCACCCGCTTTTCGCCCGCTTCGCAGCGTTGACAAATTGCAGAGAACCGGCGATGAATGCTCAGGCGAATAAGCGTCACTTTCCGCTTTCTGATAAAACTGCTTAGAATAAAACTGCGGCGCATTCCAACCCTGCACACGTTGGATTTCCAACCCTGCACACGTTGGATTTCTAACCCTGCACACTTTTCCAACCACACATGGCCGTGTGGATGGATGCGTGGCGACGCTTCAAAAAGCAACGCGGATTTTGGTTGGGCTCATTCCAATCAGTCAAAAAAAGAGAAAATATTTGGCAGACCCAACACAAGCTGCTGCGAAGTAAGACAGCAACCAAGCGTAGCCAGCCAATCTTGCGCTCTGGCGAACGTTGATGTATTGTATGCACGTAATTTCTCTGTCTACTTTTGTAGGTCGGTATGAACATCACAGCAAAATCATTTTCTTAAGTCGTCTGGAAGTGCTTTCATGCTTTCGCTCAAAGCAAGTCTGTTGATGAACCCAAGGACCAGCTCAACAACGCCAGTTACCTTGTGACAAAGTAGTTTGAGTACTTGAAACAGACAGCGGCAAAGCTAGCATTTGTTTTTCAGTTCTGTCCGCAAACCGGTGGCAAAAGGGCTCAAACGAGTAGTTATCCAAGAATAAAAGCACCAAACCCAGAACCCTCAGACGTCCAGCAAACATGGAAGGCACATCCCAAAAGTTCGCCTACAAAACCACCAATTCACCATTAAAAGCTTGACGTTTCCTGCAAACTTTCGAGGAATCAGCCGACTGGACTTTGCTTTCATCTTATTGCGATGATTCCAGCTTGCATATACTGTATTTATATTCGAGTAACTAGTCTTCACACAGGTGAAGGGTTTCAATCCATCAGCCAATTTTAACAGGAAATCGAATTCACCTAACAAAACGCATCTTCAGTCTTACAATCCTATTCAAATAGAATCATTTGAATTTTTGAATAAGATTCTATTTGAACAAGATTGTAAGACTGAACATGCGTATTGTTACGGGAATTCGATTTCCGATTTAAAAAATTCGCTGATGGATTCAAACCCTTCACGCCTATGTGGAGGCTAGTTCCAATCACGCCACTTGATCCTCTTCAGGAAATCTGCACTTGAAATTTGTAGCACACCTTCAGCAGCGAAGCGAAAGCTGCGAACTGACGAAACAGCGCTAAATTTCAAACGTTTACGAAGCGATCGACGTGCAGCGCAGATGACACTGGGACGTGTGCGCCTACCCCGCTGAGGACATCGCCTTCGATCTTCGAGGTTATCAGGACAGCAATTGTCAGCGCGGCGGGGATGGACCAGGCCACGCCGTGGAAGTACGGACTCTTCTGTTCGATAGCTTCGTTGCCCCACTTCAAGCCGGCTGCCAGGAACCACGTAACAGTCAGCACCACCCACCTGCAAGAAAGAGAGAAACTAACTGAAAACAAGCGTAAAAAATCAAACAAGCCATCTACCACGCATCTCGAACGCTTATATATTTAATGTAAGATTTTTAAAACCAAATCACACACGGGATCCCGCGTCGTAGTGGACATCGTACTTTGCCGAAGTAAATTGTCATTTAAGACATTAGAACCTCGCTACAACTTTTAAAACCTACAGCGCCGTCGTGTCAGACCCATGCGCCTTGGAGCGAAGGAGTTAAGATGCTTTCATAGCTTTGTTGTTGACGCTTCTTACATGAAACTTTTTAGTCAGGAGAAAGTGTATCAAAATGACTCTTGAGGCATTACGTTCTGTGCACACTGCGCATAGCCAGCGGTGCATCGACGTGAGATGCGCTTCCCAGGCATGACACTCCGGAATCATCTGTCGTATATCTCAGGCCTGCACAACATGCGGCCCGCGAGAGCTTTAGCGATTGAAGAAAATGTTGCGACAGCCCGAACCCGTCTTCGGATATATAATTAATTGTCGTTCCAGAATTTTTTCGAACTACAACAAAACGAAATTTTGCGGAGCTTTCTGAATTGTGCAGGCCTGATATATCTGCTTGCTAGTGCTACGCCACACTTCGCTCAGCACAAGAGGGATAAAAATAAAACTTTTACCTTCCGAAAAAACACTGGAGCGCCGCCGAATGTTGCATCTTATTTGTATATAAGAAAAAGTTTCAAAAGGAAAAAAATTCTATAAACAAGCAAAAAACGAAAAGACAAAGAACTGGATCGTGGCAGATTAACATATTAAGCTCAGCAGGTTTGTATTTCAGCCTGGCATGACCTAACGCACTAGGCGTCAACAATTAAAAGTGCGACTTTATCAGGGATCAAGCCGATGAGTGCAATCAAGCCAAACACTGGCATCGGTTGGCAAAGAGTTGAGTCACGTGATCGGCCACAGATGTGACGAATGAACGAAATTAAAGGAGTCTGAGTCATTGCTGAAGTCATTTGTAACTTCAAACGCCTGAAGTTGATCACATATGATAAAGAATGGTAACTGAGACAAAATCCTGACGATCCGAGTGCCTGCGATTTAATGCTTGACAGGAAAAAGGATAATTTGATATCCCTTCTTAGTCGCGTCGACGTTTCTTGCCAAAAACCATTTAACGAAACTTGACATTGATAGGAGCCACGTCTCGTATTATATCAGCACACTAGTCCCAGTCTTCAAATGGAGTGGCCGGTATATCGATCAACTGGCTCTGAGAGAAGCGATGTGGCGTATCTGATTGGAGAGCGCCGGCAACGACCGTGATGGCAGGAGTCGCATGACTGGATATGACATCAGTGCTTGTTTGACTTCTTATTTTGAGTATTGGGATTTAATTGAAAAAAACTTTTCGGTCTCAACGTGTAAATATAGAAGAGTTTGTTCGCATCACGCTGCATCTTTTGCAAAGTCCAAACTTCAAAAAAAAACATTGACAGAAAATTCATTTCGAAAGTTGCTCAGATCAAAAATTTATGTCTTCTGCTAAATGTCTGTCGCAAGATTTATAACGCGACAACGAAGCCGTGTTTGACTTTATTTTTGCTGCGTCGCCCGTAGCAAAGTTTCTTCATTTTTCCTGACAGTGACTATTAAAGAACTGCAGCCAAGTGTACAAATGTTTTCCACAACCAAAAGTCAATACTCGCATGACTTATTTTTTGTTTCGTTTTGTCAACTTGGGTAACTGCCTAGTCCTTACTCCAACCTGCATCAGTGCGCTGACAAAATCAGCTTGCTCTTTTCAAGTAACTGCTACCATCTTGAAACCAGCCTTCAAATACTGTTTGAACGCTAAAAACAGGTTGTTAGCGCTATTTTTCGTTTAATTACTAAACAAAATGAATGACAACATCCGATATCCGTACTACTGAGCATGAGTAGACGATAACAACAGACACGAGCCAAGCTGATTGGAAACGCTACTGAACGTGCTTGGCTTTAATAAATGACAAGTCTTATTTAAATTACAGTTTGCCTACAGTATTGCTTTTCTTTTTTCAATTTGCTTATGTTTTGAAAACTACAGCGATTTATGCAGGCTACAAACAGTTCGCGAAGCACCTCGTACTTTTGAGCATTTACCACTTTAATAATTATTCTATCTTTTCGTGTTTTGTTTGAGACATCGAGAAAATGTTTGGTTGCTTTTGTGGATCAACTGTTTTTTTTTTAAAAGAAGCGTTGCCAGACGACAAGATCTATTGTTTTATTTGTTCATGCGTTTTTATTCTGATGTATATCATGATGTTAATCGTTGGTAAGCTGCATAACCTCAGGCCATGGCCGATTTTGTTGCCCCAGTCGGTCACTATAGCCTATACAAACAGAATGACGTGATAACCATTCCACGCAACTTTTAAAAAATACCAACATTTCTCGCAACTGTGACAAGCCCTGACTTCATCCAAACAAAATAATCTGTCGCCACATAAAATGCAACAAAGCATTGAAAGGAAACAAACCTTATTCAATGTTTTGCGTTGGAAACAATATAGTTGGGCGTGAGACTTTTACAGGGTTTTAAGCGTTTATCTGAACCTCTGCGCACAAAAGCCTTTGAACAATCGTACGAACGCATTGAGAAACGCCTCACCATATTGAACTGGCCATGCTGAAGAAATAAACCATCATGAAAAGCACTGTGCAGCCCGCTTCCCTGGCACCTTGAGTCACAACCTAGAAACGAAATGGGAAACTTCAATCCAAGAGACCACCACTCGTCTATTGTGTAGAGCAGGCATAAAAGCGTGCGGGCTACCATAAAACACCTTGAAAATCGACTTCCATAAACCACAACGAGTTCTAGTTTAACGTTTTTCGTAACGTTCCACGTGTACCGTGGTTTCTGAAAGCGCGCGGCACCAGCCTGCATTTGGTTTGCCGTTGTAACTGCAGACGTCAACTAGCACAGTTCACAGCAGCAAGCTTCTTCAAAAATAGATCAAAACAGATTGACGGTTAACTCCGGCAAATCGTTTAACGACGTTGCAACCATTTCAAACTTGTCCACGATTAGTGATTAATGTCAAAAGTAGGCATTTGCAGCAAGGAGCTGCAAACAAAGACCTCGGTCGTTTCCTCGGCATATCACGTGTTCCAGGATTCGACTTTCTTCGGTTGCAACTACAGCGATAAGCCAAACGAACTGCAGGTTCATACCTTGGGACATTCACTCAAGGGTTTCTCGATTGGACAGTAGTCGCTGTGGAATTGTTTGCAGGCCACGTTGTCTTTCAGGAAAAAACCAGAGACGTAAGCAACGGACACCATCAGATAGCAACCTGGAGAGTGAAAACAACGCACTGTTAAGTAATAAACATCGTTTTCTCGTGGCTGGGAAGGATATTACGGTAGCTTAAGAACGACCAGTCAACTACAATCGCATGGATCCAAGTGACCATGTTCACAGGAATAACTGCAAATTAAAGCAAATCGACAAAACTATAACACTGAATGTGATCTGCGCATTCGCAAATTGTCTTAATGATTTTGCATTGGAAACTTCAATCTCAAAATACGTCCACGCTAGACGGTGGGACTAGAGAAAAGAAACTGGCTGACTGGAAATGTTTCTTCTCCAAACCTGAGGGTTCCTCAGACAGACCTTAGTAAGACCTCAGTGACTGTGTATTTTTGCTGGTGCATTCCGGTCATCCGTCCCATAACAGTATTAAAACTTGCCGTAATAGCATCGACCGTAAACAAACCTAGCTCATCGAGCTTTCCTAATTCACTGTAAGTTTACAGGTGACTTTCGCTTTTTCTCCAAAACGCAGTTACGCCTCAACGCAGTTCTGAAGAATTGCGAACAATGCAAATACGACTTACAACCACGTGACTTGCTCCTCTTGCGACGCCGCACAGAATTATACCGCTGTTGTTTCAACAAAATTCTATGGCGTCATTATTGATGCCAGATTGATTTTCAGTACTTAATCAAGCCAGCGCAGGTCGTCATGAAGAAGATTCAAAATCCAACGATCGACTCAGTAATTGACTGAAACACGTCATGATTTTAACTCTAATAAGTAATAATAACCAGCTCCTTGAAGAATCAATGGCACAATTACTGCTAGCAGTGATCATTTCACCTAGGGGTGCAATTACCAGCCGCCAAAATGTTCGGGCAAGAAGCAAACCCTTTCAAAGCAACGCTGGATAACAGCGAAAGAGAGCTTTAATTTAATATGGCAGATTTGTTGTGGCTGAAACGACAGTGCACAGCGCTCAAAAACGAGCAACGACGAGCAGCAGAAAGGATAAGAAGATCTCGCAGCGGGACGCTTTGAAGCAGCGCTGAGGCACAATGAGCTTGATTGCCGAAATACCGGCGAACGCTGATTAAGAAGAGCTCCGCAAGACGCTTAAGAGGCGCGGCGAGCTTCGCGGAGCACAGTGCGTTGCCAAAGCCAATAAGCACCGGCCCGCGACACTTTGGAAAAACGTTGAACAACAAAAGAAAAAAAAATGCGAGCTTAACATCACACGGCGGTTTGTTCGATCTCAGGCCTGCCGGAGACTGACAGGAGCGCAGCACATAAGAAAAAAGACACGAAACCGTTAATCTGAATAAGCCGACGACGTGAAGAAGATTATGATAAAACGGTTATCGGCTCAAACCACCTCAAGATAGTTCCCCAGAGTAAACCTAACGATTGTGACTAAGCAGATTGCAACTCCATTCGTCAGTGTGTGATCCAATCAACGTAAAACAAAGTTCGTAACAAAAGCCTAGAAGCAAGACGCACTACTAAACCTTGACAAATAACGCAAAAGATACAAAAGCTGAAGCGTTCGTTGTGTTTTTAACTGGCAGCGAAAACATGTCTGATTGGAAGATGAATGTGCTGCAACAAGCGCACAGTACAAAACGCAACAACTCGCATTGAATCGAACGAATTCTTCATGCTAACGCAATAAACCGCTTCAGCTGGAGTCAGTGAGCATGGCAAGCGCCAGAAAAACTTTCAGCGCTAGCGTGATGACAAGTCAACACATTCTACTGGTGTCAACGCGGTGCGATTGACGACGCTGTCTTGGAATGCCGCGCAGGCAATGAGCCCAGCAGGAGCAGCTTCCCGCCACGTGATGGACGAACTCGTTATAAAATTGGCCCCACAAAAACTACTACCAACCTCAAACGCACACTTCGCGAATCAGATCGAATCAAGAAATGCCGAACACAACCAAACAGAAAAAGTGTTTTCCAAAATGTTCACAACCACTTCCGATAAATGAGCGCGCGTAACACTGATCAAAATTTAAAAACGATGTCAAATTAACCCAATTTCACTGTGGGTCATACGACAAAGCTAATACAAGCGTGACATCACTGACAATGAACTGCTTCGTTGGTGAACATCGTAAGCGTGGCCCGTCGGGTGTGCCCTGATCAAATCAAGCGGAAATTTGCTTCACAAAGGTGCAAAGTTACTGTTACCTTATTCGGCTAAGCATCACAAGGAGCAATTCGTGGGCTTAAAAACAAATCAGGTAAACACTTTGCGAGAGTAAATTGGGCGTGACTCACCTGCAGTCGTCGGTATATGTGCAAAATGAACTGCTGCGTCAAACATCTAAACTCTCAGGGGGGCAACTCTACCAGGACAGCAGGCCCGACAACGCGTTGCTCGTGTGCAGCGACGCGAACAAGACCAACAATGAAACGGAAGCTTCTCGGCGACTCAGCGTCACTACCATTGTCAGAACTGACGCCGATAGCAAATTTCCAAACACAACACTCCAAACCAGGCAGTTTACTCCGAACTAAAAGCAGAATGAGATGAAGCATGCACACATTAGCCGAAAACACTCGGTATGCGACAGCTTTCGGAAAAGCGCTTGTCGTGAACAACGTGTGATTTGTTGCCATTATCCCTGAAATACAAAAAATTTGCCAAGAACCTTTGTAAAGTTGCAGCAGTTTTTCGCTTGGCAATTGGTAGACAACGCAAGTGTCCGCGGTGGAATGTTTTGATGTCACTTGCGTGAAACAAACATGCCAACCTACAGAGCCAACATGCCTCGGATGTTGCAAAAACGAATCTTGACAGCGAGAAAGAAAACTAGACCACCACAAATGAGTACACACGTACATAGTGAAAAAGTCGCTATAGAGACCACCACTCACCTACTGTATGCATCAGGGTTTTTTTTTTAAGGAAAATGTTAGGTGCCAGGTATGGACCTGTAGGAACCTGATTTCTCTGATTCTAAGGACCCGTTTTTCTCTGATTCTAAGGACCGCGATGATAATTTTCCCTGATTCTAGGGACCCGAATCGGGTCCCTAAAACACCTTAAAAAGACTGGTGTACATGTTACAACCAACAACGATAACATTGCGCAATGCTGTACTTGAAACCCCCGTCGCGAGCAAGCACGCTTCCAGCATCACGCAGCTTTCCTTTGGCAAATAAAATTTCTTCGGGGCTGTGTTGGAAAGCAAGGTATGACTCAATCACTGAAAACTAACCAGCGTTTGAAGCGATTGATTTACAAACGCAGCCAGAATAATAAGCGGGAATTTTCTCATTATGGAACAACACTCATCTCTGTACTTCACAAGTAGAATAGCCACCGCGGCTGAAACACGTAGGACGAGGGGACACAGTATTGACCAGTATTAACGTCTTCAAGTTAAAGAATCATTACAAGACGATCTCGAAAAATCAGCTGCAAAAGCGGCGCAGTTATCACAGATGCGTGTTTGCGCGCCGCAGGCCGCAACCGTGCCAGACCCATGACCCGACTGCAACAAAGTGCGGTCTGCAGTCAAGGTTCGGTAGCAACTTTGCACGCGATATGAGTTTGAAAGGAGCTGCTATCCTGTGAAAAATATGGGTTTCGCTGCAAGACGGCACCGCACAAGCGATTGAACCTCCGTGGCTACTGTTGACACTGTTAACCGTTGCTTGAAGCCGAGCCGCTATGGCGAATTAAGGAACCGAGATGGCGCCTGCAAAGCGACAAACGGGTGTCCTTTGACCAAAAATTTTCGCCAAACACCACTGAAAACCACTGAATTCATCACTTCTCCACGCAAGTCAATTCAAAAGAGTAGTTTTCATTCTGTATCCATGAAAATAAACTGCCAAACAAGCATTTTTTCGTTAGGAAAAAAATTTTTTTTCCTTAGTTTTCCGCCACGGCGGGCATTCACAAAGCCGAATTTGACCAAGTCATACGCACAACGACAACCAAGACCACAACATACAAATATTGCTACATTTTGTAACGAAAACAACAGTCAAATAGTCTTTAACAACAACCAAAATTTCTTCATAAAATCTGAAAGATCCCAAAGCCTGTTTTTGCGAAATTTCTTTAATGCAATGATCGGTTTAGCTGGGCAATGTAGTGAGAATACCATTTATGGAGACAAAGCGCAAAGCGCAGAACAAATGTAATTCTCGCTTTGACGATTCAGACCTGTTCGAAAAGACACGCACACAAACAGCGATCGCTTTGGATGCCGATTCGCGCTTACGCCGTCTTGATGAGATGCGTGGAGCATGCAGACAATTTTAATCGTTACTAGGCACAACAGCGAAAAAACGCCCGATTGCGAGAAAATAAATGTTCGATAAGATGCGCTGCGATCGTGCAGCAGAAGATAACAAAAGAAACGTCCGCTTCATCGCATTAAGCGCAATGATCTACTCGTGGCGATCGATCGACGGACACATTTTCGGGCGCGCATTGGCAGAAACGTCTTTAATCCGCTTTCTGCTAAACTTCCACTTAAGGCTCCGTACAAATACCAGCGCGTTGCATCAGTCGCGCTGCAATGAAGCGCGTGCAGTTGCAGCTTCGCTTCGTCGGAAACGCCGCGTCTCTGCTTAGAAATTGATTTAATTCAAGGCTACTTTTAAATACGCGATGTGCCAATCATCTCCTGACAAGCACCGTGTGCAAAACTCTTTACGTGGTAAGTTCGCGATGAGAAAAGGCAATTACAACCGCCCGTTGGGGCTCACAGCCAAGTAACGACAAAACCTACCATTTTTCAAGTCGGGATTCCGCGAAGTCACGACGTAGATTTGTTTTGATCACGAACGGCCGAGTGGATAATTTGAAAAAGCATACTCAGACATGATTCTCGTGAATGTTTGAAGAAAGATGGTGTCATTGTTTTGAACCAAGTCTGTGTCATACGCGTCTTCAGCAAGCCGCAAGAAAACTGACAAGCTTCAACTGAAGCGTACGAACAATAGTCACATTGCCAATCTACAGTTTTACAACTCAGTAAAACCTTCAATCCGATCCACGCAACATTCGTGGCGGTCGCAAGCCGACCGTTGAAACCAAGGCCGCCTAGAAAGACAAGACAAGGCCTTTCAGCGTTCGTCACAAAACGTGCCTCTATGACGGCGTCCTCAATAAAACCCATCGGAAGTTTTTTAAACGAACGTTCACTTCACGGCCGCTATTTCCATAAATGCACGATGAGAGAAAAAGCACAAATGAACTTTGCGCACTTGCCTCAGTCGAAGAATTGTTTCATTGTTCAATAATGAGTAGTCCGTCACAACTAATGAAGCCGGGCCATTCTGCACATCCGATCTTTTTTGGAGATTCGCTTTTTCGCCCGCAAATACCAAACCGAAGACGTGTGATGTCATCCGATCAGATTTAGTTACCGCTCTTGTCGGTTGGGAGCATGCACAACACTAATCTCCAGCAGTGGTTTGACTGTCAACAGTAAGGGCCCGAAGAATTAATACGATGCCAAGCGGGCGGATGGTGCGGCAAAAACCCTCCCACGCCAAGTTCAGGATGAAGCTGCTGCCCGGGCAAATATTAATGACATGACAGAATGCGGCATTTCCGCCACTGTCGACATAAGTCGAGAAAGGGATGACGCTGGCAACGCGAACATGCTATAACTACTGCGATCCAAACACACCACAGGGCCTGCAAATTTACTTCTTTACAGCAAATTTAGTTAGAAAGAAGTCTCTGTATGTGTGCTTTGCGCTGCCGCTCACTGAATTCTCAAAGGGTGCAAGCCAAAGGCAAACATGACACGTTTGACCGAGCGCGCCGCAGCATCAGTCTCAGGACGAGTCGAACTGACCTGCGCGTGAGTGACAGATTCCATTCGCCAAGCGGACAAGCCGCAGATTGTGGCTAACATGGAAAAGGCGATACTGTCCATTTGCTGACTGCCAACATTGCAATGGAAACGTAAGCGCAAGTGTGCGGGCAACAAACGCCATCGATAAGCAGCGATAGAACCAAGTGCCATGGCGCAAATGCTTGGTTTTGCAATCAATGCTTGATGTCAAGTGCCAGCAACAACATGGCGCTTGAGCGACGTGCGCATAACGGGATATTTGCAGCCGGTGGGAGTTCGAGAATTAACAGGAATTTCTTTACTTCAGCTCGTGTTTGTCTTCACTTGCAGAGATGATCAATAAATTGAACGATTAACAAACGTGAACGTAAAAACGTCTACAAAAAAACATAAAATATCGCCGATACCACTAAGACGGACGGGTGGAATTCGCCGCCATGACGTACACCATGGTTTGTACAATGTGCCAATCTCAAACGCGGTCCTAGTCAGAAATTAGTGTCGTGCGCCTGGCTTTTTAGAAATGTTTCTATCAACACAACACCGCGAAATCTCATGTCTGTAACAAGCGTCCCGTCAACCGAAATACTGGTAAGTGAAATGCCACACAAAAAGAACTTTTTCAGAGTTTTCGCCAAACGTTCCAAGCAACTTAGGGCCCAAGTGCTGAGCGATATGGGATTCGCTACACTTGTTGCACAGTTGCGTTGCTCTGAATTTCGAAACACCCAAGTCTTCATTCAACCACAAGGAAGGACACCTGTCACACACATGCACTTGAATCTTGCTTGTTCATAGCGAGTCGTTTCTCATCAGCTACATACACGACACCCGCAAACCCTGTCGCTATCCCGCAAGCCGTCACTTGCCAGCGATATATTCACCTTCTAATCAGATTTGTTCGCTCCTTCATTGTTGATTATGTGATGGTTGGTTCGTTAACAAACATTCCCCACCACAGTGTCAACGAAAGGTTGGGCGCCGCACAACCATCTATGTTATTGCTTTATCGAAAAATATCAAACAACACCAAATAATGTAAACTAGGGCTGACGACGAAGAGGATCGACATAAACAATGTATCGTGACAAGCATTACAACGCGCAAATAGATGACGCCATAGAGGGAAAATAAAAACTAATTATGGAAAAACCACAGCACGAAGCGTGGAGCTTTTGTTTTTACAAAGGAGTTTTGTTTTTTATAAGAAATAACTGGCAGTCATTCCTTTTGCTATTAGTTTTGATATTTCCCAAATACAGCAGACAGGCATTGGTTCTTTGTAACACAAAACTAGCCGAGTAAAATGCAGTTGCAAATGTTCAAGAATGATGTAACTGAATGTACATTTCAGGGAACGTGCTAAAGCCAGTGGAAAGCTCACGTTCATCTGAATGTCTGTGTCAGAGAAAATTATTCATCCATCGCAAAAATAAGCGAAAAGAAGATTTTTAAAAATTGCTGCCTACTTAGCTACCTAGCACTGAAGATTGACCTCAAATTTAGGATTGACCATTCATGGCATAAGTATCGCCGAAAAGCAAAAACATGCTGCTGAACAAACAGTTTCGCGGATCGCTGGGCAAGGTCACAAACTACGACGCGGAAGAAACGCGCCTTGGAGGCATAACACACTGACGGCCGTGTTTAATTATCGCCACGATCTGGTGTAAGCCTTCGCCGCAACACTGTGGATCGGTGATGAGGGATGAGATAAGCAACACAGTCCGTTTCCTCCGGCCGGATTTATAAGGAAGTCGACAGACAGTACACAGAGTTGAGATTGGAAGCAACACGCGTGCTGACGCAAACGTTTACGAAATCTAACTTGATTTCTGTGTTGCATCTCCATGTTACTTCCAGTGTTAAAATGGCTACTCGAACTATTTCTAGCACATGAAATAAAATATGAAAATGGCGTGCGGTGCTGTTTGTTGACGGAGTCGTAATCTTGCGCATGAAATAATGACAGCGAGGGATAGAGCAAGTGTGACTTCGCTCAGTCAGCACTCCATTAAAAGTCGCCACGGCAGTAAACACGACTGAAATATTCATCCTCGACGGTTAGCAATGAAACACCCTGTTGAGGAAATCCTTGATCAGGAAACTAACAAGACATAGTATGGGCAATCTGTCGAGACACGTCCGATATGACGATTGCCACAAGCGTAGGATTCAAAATGATTTACTGCACAATCCAACACATCAGCGTCACAATTCACAGCATTGCACAACGTAGTAACGCTGGTAAAGCTATCAAGCCGATCGCTTAATTACCATCCCGGTATGCAATGCAAGCAAACTTCATGACGCAGAAACGACGGAAAGAAATTCTTTCCATACCACCGAAGTCAACTACACGATGGCGGAAATTTCGGACTGCCCGGTTATATCAACAGACAGGTGTATCCGCGATTAGATCGCACAACAAGCATGAGCAAGCTGTAGGGGATTTGATGACTTCTGACAATAAACGCAAATGTCATCAGATTTAAGCAACTAAAAGGACAGTAACGACGCGGTACATCGAGGACTTGTAACACTAAGTCATCACGTGTAAGTTCCTCGTTCAACACTTTAAAAAACTTGCGCAGCATTTCGAGCAGACGCACACGTGATGGCTGTTTACGAAACTAGCCGTGGGCACCTCAGTCTTGAAACTGCAGACTTTTACAAACTTTGTCGCGCATCCTGTTCTCGCCAACCCGCTGTGTTTTTACGGAGCAATTCGATCAAGCAGAAAGATAGTTTTCGTTTCCGGTACGGAAGCCTTTTACATTGAAGTCAGCCGTGCTTGTCGCATTGTGCCAGTATTGTTAGGCTTTACTGACTACGCACCTACAGCCATCAACACACAACCCACTGCCTTCAATCAAAGATAAACACGTTTTTCGAAAAGTTTCAGTCTGCGCTGACCGAATCCACGGCATGGAAGTGTCAACAACTCGACATTTGCAGCGAATGCCGTTACGTTGCGGACAGAACACTTGCAGGCACTCAAGCAACTGCAAGAAACGCTCTGTTACAATTAGCGTTCGTTCGATTAAAGTGTGACGATAAATGAAACGTTGGTGAAGCACGTAAATAACTCGTTTCGGTTTTCAGGCCGCTAGGGAATATGTTGAAAAGTAATCCTTTCCCATGAGTCAAGCTACTTGAGTCTACGCTCTGAGACCACGGTTTTGCAGCTAAAGTCGCGAAAGTTGGCACTCCTGCAGCTGGCACATCACTCGCTGTTGACAATCGGCAACTACTGACAAGCAACTGGTTCGGATGAGTCGAGTCGCGCCGCAAAGCAAATAGTTCTCTGACACTACGCACAAAAAAACTTTTTTGCACTTACACATCAAGCTGCTATACACAATTTGACAAGAGTAGGAAAAAACAGAACCTACTACTGTGTTTTTGTTTAGGAAATCAGTTCTCGTGTGCACAGGTAAGTCAAACGGATGAAAAAAAAGACGTTTTCAACAGACAAACGAGTTGTCACCCAAGCACCCTGCTTGGGCCGATGCACAAAAAGAATCACTCAATATTTAAGGTACACGCATTCTGATATACCTCGCGAGATCAGCAACATTTCAGTGAAATAGGGCCACACTTAAAGCTACTATCAATATCCACCCTCGCAGCCAAGACAGTTTGCAGAGTTTCGTAAATGGACCAAAAGATACACAAACATTAGAATAATTGAAGTAGGACAAAGTGGCCTGTTTGTTGCCAGTGGTAATTATTGATCATATTTTTAAAGAGAACCCGGCACACCGGAATGAAAAAAACACTACTTCTTAACACCAGTCCTTTTCAGTGCGTGTTTACACAGTACAACACTAAAATCGCAAGAAACGAAATGAAAGCCTTTGGCAATTCATCCGATTCTTTAGTGTAAAACGTCTAGTATACTTGGAAACTGAAGTGGCCGTAATCAATTTATAACTCTCCGTGTGCAACGTAGCTCACGTTCAAGAGATGCAACGACACGCTGGTTTCTGCCAAGTCAGAGCCAGTAACGGAGCCAGTCACCTTTTTCAATCGCCAATTACACGCCTGGAAAATGTTTCCGATGCAATTTTAACGACAATTACCTTGCAAGAAGTTCAAATATATTGCAGTTACTCGAACCCCCAATAACTTGAGCGTGTTGCTGTCTGACATAAAGAATATCAACACTGTTACATTGCTTTAGCAGTCGATGACCACCAGGTTTACTAACTGGCCGGATCTCTGGCGAAATGAAATGTAATGTGCTGAGGCGAACTTAACACACCG
>JGI24158J21664_10003768_pt1 | contig 19225 bp, 17 predicted proteins | sample Ectturendosymbi3_FD_21664 | JGI IMG/M metagenome (IMG submission 21664)
GTAGCATGCATATCAAAACGACTCGTGTGACATCACAAAACTACTGACTCCCCCCTCCCCCTTGTCACAATTTGTCACAAATCTGGTGACCCCTCCCACGCGTTAGGGTGTGACGTCATTTATGGATGACCCCCTTGCACCCCTGGAAAAATTTCTGCGGACGCCCATGAATGATCGTGCTTTCTCGCTTTCGGTTTTTCGTTACTTTTGTGCTTTCACACATTACGAATTGTTTGTTTCTTTCCGTTCTCTTAATTTCGGTTTCAAAATCAACAGAATCAACCCGCTTCTTATTATTATTTCATCAAAATTACCTGCAATAACAATTGTTATACACAAATTACTATGGGTGTTGCAGACTATTCCAAACGACAATTAAAAACTGAAAGATTCCCCACAGGGCCGTCGCCAGCGGGGGGGCCAGTGGTGCCCTGCCCCCCATTTGAAATCGGTGCCCCCCATGTCACGTTTGGCCCACAGGTTGCTGCATACATCCAATACTGTATTTAAAAAATGTGGACACCCTTCTGGTTTCTGGCCCCTCCTGCTGCTAAACCCTGGCGACGGGCCTGGTTCCCCATTTGAAGAGCACTGATATAAACCGCATCCAAGTGACTGAGCTCACTTGCTGCAACATACAAGTCAAAACCACTACTGCACTATTCTGGCTACTGCCACCGGTAATTGTGATGTAACAAACGTAACCTACAATGAGAATACGNATTATGTCGTCACATGAACTGTTTATCTCGAGTCCTCGATGTACCTGCGCCGACGCCNGTGACTACGTAAGATCGTTATGCGCCACATTGCTTGTTGGTTCCGTAGCGGTGCAGTGTAAAAGTTTGACCAGTTTTATCACTCAAGCTTCTTCTAAACCAAGCGTAGACTTGTTTCTTCGTAAATGTACGTATGCGAAAGTGATTGATTTACGCAATATGGTCCTGTGAAGCATTGGGTTCATCGCAAATCGAAATCGCATCCCCCACCAAATTACCCTGTGTCCGCTACTGGTTTTGACTCATTTCTCATTGCACAAACAACAACGAGTGTGGAGTCAATGGTGGTTTGGTTACATTTTTACTCATTGCTATTCGTGAGGTCTTCGCTCGCTCTTCGTTCTATAGTCATCCCATCAACAAATATGGCGAACCATTGCGGCAAAGAACGAAAAATCATTTCATTTGTGCGAAAGTTCTTCAAATCTCAACTTAGCGTAAACTTATTCAGCATCAAAAGCTTAAAGTTCGTGCACCGTGACTTCCGCGCATAAACCATGAATAACAAACCTTCTCACAGCTTTTTACAAAACCTTCATCAGGAATTGTACCAGCAGTCTAGTTTAGATGTTGATTTTATTGAAAATCAAAAGTTTTTCTGCTGTGTAAACGTATTCAAAGGACATCACACTGTGGTATTAAAGGCGCTTTTCATACTGCAGGTTTCAAACCAAACCTTGTTCCGTTAAATCTTGACGCGATTGTGATTGGGAACGGCATTGGAGGTCTTACCTGCGCTGGTTTGTTGGCAAGGACCGGGAAGAAGGTGGTCGTGCTTGAGCAGCGTGGAAGGCTGGGAGGATGTGCACACGCTTATCATCACAAGGGATATGAATACGATATTGGTAGAAATTTGACACAATATTGGCAACAATCGTTTAAGCACAAGAGTACAGTGAATTTGGTAAATAATTATCACCTGATCATATTCGAAAGGCTTTGAACCCGCGGCTTGAAATTGGTATTTTTTCCACTCCAATATTACTGCTCCTTTCCACAATGAATATTGAAGTCTTTTTCTGTCATGGTCACATATTTACTGCGTTATGTTAAAAACCATCCTTAATTAAATGGATAATTTAACCAGAAAATACGACAAAATCACTACTTCGATGCTTTTGCCGGCTCTGCATTATTTCACACATGCAGGCCCGCAAACAAGGGGGCAACCGCCAATTGCCCTCCCCTTTAGTTGTTTGGTATAGAATACCAAGTTGCAACCATTTTGTTCCCAAAAAGAGTACAACAACAAGTTACAATCATTTTGCCTTCCCCGAAAATATCAGCTGGTTGCGGCCTTGCACAGACGTATGTCTAATTGGGAAACCCTGATTAATATCGGTCTCTGATGATTTTGCAGGTATTCACTACGTTGGCAACATGGAAAAGGGCGGAACAAGTCAATATTTGATCGACTTCCTGACTGACAACCAATTAAAGTGGGAGCCCTTTCATGAACAGTACGAGACTGTGGTCATCGATAAGTCAGGTAATCAGGATATAGAATGAAGTTTTCATTGTGTTGTAGAAGCAAATAAATAAAAAATTCATTGCTATATTCAAGGTTTTTTTAAGGCGTTTTAGAGACCCGATTCGGGGCCCTAGAATTGAAAATCGGGTCCCTATAATCAGAGAAATCGGGTCCCTACAGGTCCATACTGGGTTCCTAACATTTTCCTTAAAAAACCCCTGCTATATGTACAATTTTTAGACTTTTAAAAATACAACTAGCCTAAAACTTTTTGTAAGCATTTCTAATGTTCTAATGCACAAAATCTCACGCGTTTTTGGCAATTTCTTGTTGCAATAGTTAAAACCACTAAGTTTTCTGTATGCTTTCGAGGAATCAGCCGACTGCGCCCTGCTTTCATCTTCTTGCGATGATTCAAACTTGCACATATCTACGTCGAATACGTGGGCGTCCGCAAAAATTTTTCCAGGGGGCAACGTCGAAATTTTGCTTATGCTTTCAGGTTGCTGACAATGCACAATGCAAATGGACGTTCACAAAACGCTTTACCCTTTCTACCCCATTAGTCTGTGCTGGTTGAACCTCATTTCTCAATCTTTTGTCTGAAATGTTTTCTACACTTCGGCCATCAGAAATGCTTTTTTGCATAAATTGCTTAATATCCATTTTTTAGAGCACTTTCTACAAACAAGACATAATTTAAGAATAATCAGCGGCTGGAACAACATTAGCGGTGGAAAAACAAGAGAATTAGACACTCACGTAAAACTGTTTCAAGCCATGAGAAGTAGAACTATATGTTGACAAAACCATCGGACAACTTACTAAAATTAGAACTCCACGCAGGCTTTTGAAAAAGATCAATTACGAAAACTCGCCACAGCAAATATAGCTTTGTGCTCACTAACAAGTCAGAACTAAACTTTAACGATAAAGACGTATTCCCACATCTGCATAGATCAGCTATGTCCAACCCAAATGGATTACTGAGCCAAAAATTATGTCACTATCACTGTTCCCTCTAAGAAAATTTTACACTGAGCAAATATTTGTTTCAGTGAGCATGGAATTGCGCAACCATGTGGGCGCGCAACTAGTGAAGCATTTCAAACTGTGCGATATATATACGATATCAACTTTGGAATGTTGCAGTTGCGCGAAAATGAGATGCCTCTGCGCAAAGGGTCTGGTGGTACTCAGGCCCGTAACCAGCTTGGGTCACCAGGAGGGGCGAAGAGTTTTCTGAGAGGGGCCCAAATTTTTCGAACTATGTCCAATAATTTTAATCATCGATGTCCAATACATTTTTCCAAGGGGGGCGAAAAATTTTCTAGGGGAGGCTTCGACCCCCCTGCGCCCCCCCCCCGGTTACGGGTCTAGTGGTACTGCTTATTTGCACAGCTACGCACCTCAGAGGAAACATAGGTCACTAACTTGACCAGGGCCGCATACTGCATGACATATTAATGAGGGCCGCACATTGAAAGGCTTAGTTTTGATCTTAGCAAACAAAATTTAGCTCAACCTAATGTACTGCCAGCGTTCGTATCCTAACTGCAGTGGTAACAGACGTGATAAAGTTTGCACTGAAGACCACCTGCATCAAAATGTCAAAATCAAAATTATCAAGATAAGGACAGGTTGTCAGAATGTAGGATACTTTTACCACAGCGACAACCTGAACTGGGCCGCACAAAACCTTCGACTGGGCTGCATGCGGGGCGCGGGTTGGACATAGCTGGCATAGAGGTATTCTAACCAGCCACGTAATTTTATGCTGTGTGAAAAAATCCTGCATAAGGGTCGTTTGATTAAGTTATTCACTCGGGCACGTTGAGAACAGTCTCACACCAACAATGGATTTTTCAAACTTGTGGAAGCATTGCTACAGAATTATTCATGCTTCTTTTCACACAGTATAAAACTATATGAGGCTTACCGCTATCAGCAGTCACTTTCCAGCTGTATTGCCTCCCAAGATGTCTATGTTCAACAGTCACATGAAGGACTCCCATTCCGTGATTTCAAATAAAACCAGATTATACACTAAAAAAACATATTCGTACAATAAAAACCCAGAAAGCTTGTGTTACGAACAAAGACATATGAGTGTGCTTATTTTAATTGAAACGATAATCGGATACTGATTTAATGATAGTTCCTCTTCGACGTTTTCTTCTGCAGCGCAAACATTAACATTTGGATGACCTTTTTTGTTGCTCAAGAGGTTTTTCACAACACTGGTAACATACTTGGTTGATGATATCTCTCACTTATTGCAGGATTACGTTCGTTATTACACTAGGAAACTGTGTGCAATGTTGAAATGCAGCGGAATCCAAATTCCCGCAAAAATACAATCCCAATGCCTTTTTCCTGTAATTGAAATTTGTTTTATAATTTGTATGCATAGGGAAACTTCGAAATTTAAACAATCAGCTCTAACCCTCTTTCACCAGTTACTTCAATTGGCATTTTAGAGACAATCACATTATATATATAACCCCGACAATGATCTTATATGAGGTTATGAAACCGATTGAACACGTTCTGTTTCATATACGATATACATACAGTACTTCTCTCTCACCTGATGTGCTCATGCAAACACTGTAATGTAAGGTTATCTTCATATTGTTGAACACACTGAAGTTGCTGATGAATTTATCACTTAAAAAAAAAACAGATTTAACGCGATTTTTCATAATTAAACCTAGATACCCAGGCCGACTAATGGAAAAACGCCTATTACCGTGACTTAAAGTAAACGTTTGAAGATTTATTGCCGTGTTATTGTTACGCAATAAAGAACAATCCGCTAGCAAGTTTCGCAACCTGCATCTGCAGGCAAAGGAGTGGACATGAGTGAACTGCAATCTCATCACTGCATGACACCAAAACAGTGAACCTGGCTCTTGTGAAGTGTCAGTGTCATACCGGCAAATAAACTGTCATTGCAGCAATTAAATGAACTAATCGGAACTCAGCTGATAACTTCAGGTTTTCTAGAAATTTTTGGTTCTTAGCCTCAATTTCCAGGGGGGACAAATGCCTGTTTTGCCCATGGTTGAATATTCAAGATTCTATTTAAATAAGGACTGATGATGCGTAATTTTACCTGAAATTGACTAAAAATTTGCTGATGGATTCATTCTAGTTGTAAATGGCAAATTAACAATTCCTTATTATTGACATTACCCGATATCTTTAATAATCAGTTTGTGCTTATGAAGTTTTTCATTGAAGATGATTTGCTCAAATGTTTCAGGTTTCACTAACAACATTGTTTTCACACTAATCAACAAATAGGATCGAAACGGTCATACTTGAATACCGGTAGTTGAAAACTGGACCATAGGGGTATTTAAAATTTTTTCCTCAAAATACACTTGGTTGTATACTCCTCAATAGGAATTATACCACCAATTTCGCTAAGGTAAACCAAAGCATGAAAGAGTGATATCTGCGGCAATTGTTGTTGCCTCACATGCTGCTGTACAGACAACAAATACCTAAAATATTCAAAATATGCTAATTTTCAGCCACAATCGAGAACATCACTTGCGTTTGTGCCAGAAACTTTCTGCAATCGCGTTTGGAAAGACATTTGGCAGAAGTATGCCCTGCCCAGAGTGTTTCCGAAGCGACTTTTTAGTAAAAGGTAAACACGAAAGTTTTGGGAATTGCTATTAAAGCACTTTTCTCACGTTCATGTAACGAGTGGGCGGGCATGGTTGGTTAAAAATGAGTGTAGCATAAATAATGGTTAAAAACAATGCTTCTTGTTTTTTTGAGCAAGAATCGCTCAGTTTTGCCAACAAAAATATTCTTAGGGGAAGAATGAAATGACCATTTGGTTACTTTTATCAAAGCCCCAGAAAAATATCCCATACGTTTTTGACGGTATAGTGTCGTCAATTCCATCAGCGCTGCGGTGTCTCTAACAAGGCTGACACTATTCTTTGCATGCGCTTCACAAGCCTGAGGGTTACTGGCAGAGCGCAGGGTTTTTAACTGTTCTTTTATTGCAGTATTTGTGACCGTATTTACTTTTTGCTTTCACTTTCGTTGGCAAACTCGCTTAATATATCAGCGCTCACCGATACGCAAGCATGTCAACTGAGTGAACCACGGGGGTTTTACTGTTATCTTTTATTTTCTGCTTTGTATTAGTCGTACTTCGTCATATGAAGTTCTACTAGGGAAAAATATTTTCCAGCTTGTTTCGCTCTGTCTGTGTTCATAGATGTGGTACTCCGTAAATTGCAGTGACACAAATAAAAAATTATTGTTTTCCACATTAACCAAATAAGCAGGTTCTTGAAACGGAGGCCTCAAATATTTTTCTAGATGGATCAGTTAAATCATATCCCGTGGTGAAGGGAAAAGACGCAATGATTAAAGTTCTTTTAAAACATTTTCCCCTTGAAGAAAAAGCAATTCTACGGTATTACAAGATGCTGGAGGTAACCGTTGTTTTCATACGCTACACTGAGAAACAGCATTGGTAGAGCCAAAATAGATTTGCGTACAAGATTGATCATAGAGACGATATGCTTGTAAACTTTATTGCCTCAAAATTTTGGCAATTTAAAAAATGGCTCTAGAGCAGGCAATTGGTTTGCATCAAGCCAGGGGCAGTTTTATTCCAGGAATTTCATTGACGTGACTCGAAAACTATACGACTCTTAAAAATGAGCGAAAAATTAATGAAAAACGCTGAATGCTGACTGACATGCAAATGTCTTGTGATGTAATAAAGGGCTTTCTTTTTTCGGGAAGCTCGCGGCTATAACTATTGTTGTCCAGAAGCCGCTGACTTTATCATTAACCACTGCGCCACTATTTACTCCAAACTCCACCTTTCAATGCTATCAAGAAGCACTAGCGCTGTTTTGGAGTATTTTCAACATTAGCTTTTGACTAAATTATCATCTACTGGAAAATGTGCCACAAACATTGCAAATTAACAAAGACAGGATTGAGATCACGTGATAGTTTCCAGCTGAAAGTTCATTACAGGTCACACACCATCCAGCGCTTGTTATTTATTTGCCTTGAAACAGCTTGCCCGATCAACTGCTCTGGTCTACTGTGCCCTCAAGATTCTACCACAACTTTTACTGCAGCTGGCGTCGTTATTTGGGTTGCACAGGGTATTTCTCCGAAGGTAGGTCGGACACATTAAACTGAATGCAGTTTCAAGTTTGCAGCAAACAAAGTTGATAACGGACAAATCTTTGTTTTTGCAGCTATGTACGTATGACTGAGTGGTCACTGCGGAAGGTTATCGATCAATTAACCGACAACCAAGATTTGAAAAATGTTCTGATGCACTGCTGGGGAGATTACGGTATTATTGCTACCAGGCCCGCAACCAGGGGTGGGCAACCGGGCAACTGCCCCCCCGAAATCATGTTCAACAAGTTACAATCATTTTGCCTCCCCCCGAAAATATCACCTGGTTGCGTCCCTGATTGGTACCATTACTTAACCGTGGAACGGAGTTTTGCAGAACGCTTCCGTAAAATTAAGGTTAAACTTAAACTATAAACTAAATGACTTAGCTGGCGCATACCATCCTGAGTTTGAAGAACGCTGGGCATTTGTAAGGTAACGACAATACTGTAAAAGAGACTGATTAAGCCTCAAAAGTTTAAAACAGAAAATATGTCAATGTTTTTAGAATTACATCAAGCTTTGCGTGGACTAGAAAAAAGGACAATTTTGTGAGCATCTGGGCTTATCTGCAAATTTTAAAATTTTACTATACCGCTTTGAAAGAGAAATAGCATTTGCTTGGTTTTTGCAACATCGCTATTTTTTCTTAATTTGATGTGTTTAGGAAATTAATTGTTTACAGCCATTTTTTCAATTATCTGTGATCTGCAGAAAATACAAAACCGAGAGAATACACTTCTAAAATTGACCTGCAGACCTTTGCGACAAGTTGCGGATATTTTTGGTCAAATCGGTTGGTATTTGCATGGATGCCTTTCGTCCAGAGGGCCTATTACCTCTGCACTGCACTAACGACAATATTCAGCCTTTGACAATCCCCATGCGTCCGAACTCATATAGCACGCCTCCGCACCTTAACGGACCAAACACTTTTTAAACGGGTTGGAAGGAAGTTATTACAAGAAGCATGGGAATCGTAAATCATAAAATAATCGCCGGAATGTCGAATTTATCTGCTTGATTTGAACCTGGTGGCAAATGCTATGCAACAGCATCAGTTGCACAAAGAACAGCATTTATTACAAAACGTTTACCTCGAGTTTAAACTTGTGTTCACTGCCAAAAAAGTTCAACTCGGACTAGAGCTCATCTTTAACTTAACAGAACCAGTTTACACGAAATCCGGTTTGTTTGTTTGTTTATAAAAAAAATATTTCCGATGCGCTGCCAACTACAAAAATTCTTGCGTCTTGACTGCCTCTGCGTTATCAAAATACCATATATCTCGTTACAGTAGAGCAGTAGAAAGAAAACGACTTCAAAACAAACCATAAGCGGCATTTCTTCAAGAACAAATAGCAACTTGTGTAAATCGAAAGACCCAACCTCCCAAATCTTTGTTTCTCAAAATCAGATCATTTATGGCGTAAACGGCCGATGCTTTTAGGAAAATACTAGCATCATTTCAAACCAGATTTTTATAAGTTATCACCTGCCATATGGCTTGATATTACTTTTACAGTAGCGTATGCTGTTTTACCTGTTCTAAGCAATAAAAAATGCATCTGCTCTCCAAACGTTTTCTTTTGCGCTGGGCTACAACTTTGTCTAAATCAAAATGAAGTATTTTCATGACAATAACATGAAGTTGAGGTTGAACTTTCCAAAAGATACATAACAACCACAAGCATTATTTTTCTTCGATTCTGTTTAAACTGTATGTTTGTCAAATATTTCTTCACCCTTTGTTTTGAGATAGTGTTATGATGCTACTTTATGACAACAGCGGTCTTGTAGCGCCATAACTGAGTATTTGAAGGTCTAGTATCACGTGACTTGTTTTTGCTTTCTGCAAAGTCACTGCAGCTCTTCGGTACACTAAGCGCCTGATAAGAATGCTACAAGGTCTGGGTAAGGCCCGACCGAGAGAGTCGACCTCCAGACCTAATATCACGGAACGGACGCACTTACCACTAAGCAACGGGCTAGTCTATCTTTTTCCTTGTGCAAAATGCTGAATTCTAAACTCTTTAAATTACCAACAACACTTTTATGTTCAAAAAAGCGCAGATCTTTTTCCCAGGAGTCCCAAGAAAAATGAACTGAAGTTGTGCCCAACATATATTGGTGCCTCCCGCCACTTTCTTTTTTTTTGTTTTCACAAAAAATTATCTCCGGTGCTGGTTCGCATTTTCCTTTAACACAACGCTATTGCTTTTTAACGTACCGAATTTATGAAACGAAATACTGAATCAAGCGACACTACGGCGAAAATCATAAAATCTTTCTAAAATTAATCAGTAAGGAAACCGATCAGGCACGTAGCCACGGGGTCATTCGGGGGCAGTGCCACTCCAAATTTGTATGCCCCCCAAATTTTGGTGTGCCTAGAAAAGTTTGTTTTAAACATACAATAAAAACAAAAATCTTTCCCCCCTAAAAATCTATTTTGCCTCCCAAACCTTAAAACCTGGCTACACGTCTGAAACCGATGGCATGTGATCGCTGTGTAAACGAAGTATGTTTGCGGTTATATTCTTAATAAGTTTTTTTGCCTTTCTTTGTTTTGTAGTAAAACATACGTTAGAAGTGAACAGGCGCAATCTAATGTCATGCGATCTTGGGGTAGCAATTGCAACGGGTAGTGTGAGCAACTAAGCATTTTAAACTTTGGTGTCGGGAAATTACCTAAGCAGAAACTAGTTCAGGGGCGGATCCAGGAGAGATGATCGCCCCCCTAAAACCTACGAAAGCAACTTTTTTCACCATGATTTCGAACAATTCGGAAAACAGAATTCGCGATTTAAGGTCATTTTGCCGTCCATTGTTTTGTCACAGCGGTGTTGTGAAGCATAATTAATTCACCTTTCTTCCAGTAGTGAACCCGTAATGAGACTTGATTGCCAAATACCACTGAAATCGCCCCCCCCTACACTTACTGACTAGATTACCCCCTAAACTTGTTTAGGATTTGTTTCAACAGGCTCCATGCCCAGCAAAACACCGTTTGTTATACATGCATGGCTTACTGATCACATGACTCGGACTGATGGTTATTATCCACACGGTGGCGCAAGTGAGATTGCTTTCCAGATAATTCCGGGTATCGAGAGAGTCGGAGGAGCTGTTTTGGCTCAGGGCCGCGTTGGAGAAATCATGTACGAAAAAGGAACAGTTTGCGGTGAGTAGTTTATTCAAACCCTGCTTATTTGTTATCTTCTGTATTGCATTCAGGAAGCCATATGAGTGAGGATTGGCTGAGAACTGTCATTGTTTGCAACAAGCTTTTGCGTTGTCTGTAGCTCTTTGGAAAAAAACATTTTGGTAAAATTTGCCTTTCAGCGTCGTTTATTTCAATCTCGCTTAATTTTCTTTATGAAACTAATTTTTTTTTGCATTTTTCAAAGACGCATGGCGTTATTCAGAAGATCACAAAATATGGCCAAGTGCAGTAAGAAAGTTAATGCACGTCCTGACTCTGATTTCCTTTTCAAACAAACGACAAAGTATGAAGCAAACTGTGTTTTCAAATCAAGTTCGAGGAAATTTTCAAATTATCACTTGATGCGAATTGCCCTGCATTTCGAAGGACCATTTCAGAGTCTTCGCATCACATTGCTTTCACAAAATCTTGTGATCTGTGTGCAGGTGCTTATAAACGAAGGGGAAGTTTTATACTGTCTCCAAGTTTCAACTATACAAATTGTTGCTCATGCAAGCGAATTACATCATCTTCCCTCCCGTTCTTGAATACCTGCACGCATGTTTGGGCTTGTTTTGTTTTTACATCAAACATTCTGGTATTTTTTTCAAGGTTGACAGGTTGAATCCATTCGACAAACGTTTATCAACTAAAAGAAAAAAAAGATTTAAGTAATTATATCTATTAACAGAAAGACACAGGAAAATACAACGCTCCTGTTTCTGTTGCTTTTGAAGAACTGGGAATGCATATTCCTTGCAACGAATGATTTTCAACGTAGCCAATTAAGGAACTTGACGTTGTGCGTTTTATTTCTTTTTTGTGCAGACCATATAGTGAATAAACCTCGTTGTTGTCGCCCGCGTCGAGTCACTGAAGCCTGCAATCGATTTTTGACTTTTACAACTTCGCATGTTGACGTTTAAAAAACGTATTATTGCCCATGCAGATGTATGTTTGCACTGAAACCATGTTTTAAGTGCTTTTCTGTAGAACAAGATTGTTTTACTAGTAGGATAGTTGCTGTTGTACGGCAACCTATTTTTTGGTCAACACTGACAACATCCTCTATTGCATTGTTGAAAATTTCGAAAGTCTACTAACTAGGCAACCAACCTCAGGGTACTTCTGTTTTGCAGGTGTGAAACTGGCCAAGACGACAGCGTTTCCCGAATTCGAAATCAGAGCTCCGGTGGTTATTTCCGACGCCGGTATATACAACACATATTACAATCTGGTGCCTTCCTATGTTCGAGATGGATACGGTATGAAGCAAGAACTTCAATAACGCGCTGTTACATCTGGTAGAAAGCTTAAGCATTCCGCGTAACCAAAGTACCACATTGATACTTTCACAACGACACTGCATATAAACCTTAAAAAAAACGATGATTTTATCTTTCCAGTTGTTGCGCCACCTAATGGCGAAAAGTGATCTTTCATTCAAGGTCAGGCATGGCAGAGAGCAAGTTTGCAAGATCATATCAACTTGCAAAACATATATTTTCTTAAATCAAAAATTTGAAGTAAACACGTCTCGTGTTTTAATCACGTCAGGGGTCATGAAAGATCTTAAGTGGGTTGGACCAAGTTTTGCGCGCATGCAAATCATGATGGGATTGAAAGGGACCGCGGAGGAACTTGGTCTACTGGCCAGGAATTACTGGATTTTTTCTTGTGACGACGGCGAAAAGTAAGAACATGTTTCAGTTTCTTCGAACTCCACCAACATACGCCGAGCGATCGGAAAAGACGTGGTGGAGGCGAAGGAGCCTATAATAAACGACTCTTACGAGTTTTGCGTATATCTCCAAGTCTTGCTAATTTTCTACCAGGGTTCTACTAGGAAACCATACAAAAATGTAGCATGAGAGTCGTTGCATGGTAATTTCACTTTTTAACATAAGTTATACGTGGTACAGTGGGTTGAGTACGCGCTACTAAAGCTGGTAGACTGGCTTCAATCGCCGGTCTGGTCATGGCGTAGATTTGATAAACCTGTTACTTCAGCCTGATGCTTGGCGTTAATGGGTGCGTGCAAGGAAAGGGTTCACTCACGGTACTGCCATTTCCACTGGCGCAAGCAAGCGGAGGTGGTCGCCTCTGGCCACTGGCAACGCTCTACAGAGAGTGTGAAGCGAGTGCAAACGAAGCTGAATGAGAACAATAGTTATTGCGTGATTTGTTTTATTCAATCGTTTTGAGTGAGGAGGTGTATCCATCACGAAATGCAGCACTTTTCATAATCTGAAAAGAAAGCTCACAAATATCACGTTTACAAATGCCATTGTGCATGATTATGTGTGAATGCTAGGCTGCCCAGTGTGAATTTCTGACACGCGCATTTGCTAGAATATGGATTAAACCAAAATAATTTGGATATTAACAAAATATTGTTTAAGATGTCTTGCTGACTATAATTTTTTGGTTCAAGGAATTTAAGCACACACCAAATATAGGGTTACAGATTATTATATGTTTTCATATTGACCAATGAAAGTTTCGTTTCTTAAATTTTTCTCTTGAGCATTTTGTTTCTTTGATTTTTCTCTCGCGACATTGAAGTGAGTTGTGCTTCGATTTATATATTTTTCCCCAACTGAACCTCACCTATCAGGAAATTGGTCAAATAACCCTAAATTTTCTTTGTTGATTATGACGTCAACTTAACCAGGTAGGCATACCTGAAACGTTTAGCAAAAGCTTTGATGAATTTACACAAACCTTTGAATCGAGTAAGGCCTAACATCTTGTTTGACCTCGAAACGTGACTGCATTTTGTTATACTTGTGCCACGTACTATACAAGGCAATAGTTACAACAGCGCTCCTGACGCATTTTGTTGCGTATTTCCGTTCCGTAGTTAATTAATTATCAAAACAATTCCCTTTCGCGTTCGTGAAAACCCTAAATACTTTGTACAGGGGTCGGCAACCTTTTGCTTACCGTGTGCTGAGTCTGCCGACGTAAGGTTTCAAATCATTCAGTGTGCCAACAACAAATGCATTTTTATACAAGTCAAGGACAATATACGTTGTGTCTGAACCATAACAAAATTGGTATGTAAAACTTGACGTTTCTGCATGCTATTGGAAATTGCTTGGCGTGCCTAGTGCGGCACGCATGCTGTAGGTTGCCGACCCCTGCGAGTTTACAACATAAATACAGAATTCTTATATTTCCATATTTTAAAGTAGAGACAGTCACCTCTGCGTCGCCCAAACGCTTATGCAGAGCACGAAATTTCTTACTTTGTTTTTCTCGACCATAATGCAATTACACCACATTGCGGCCGGAAGAAGCATTGCTTATTTCGCTGTTGATATGTTTCAACTGCAAAGCACATTCGCATAAAACGACTGCATCCGACCACTAGAAGACAAAACAAGCGTTTTTTTTAACAATCGAAAAGACTTTTCGGGGTTTGGAAGGAATTTGGTGTGAAGATATAAGTTAAACAGATCAAATCACAAAATATTGGTTTTCACTTTGTGGTTGAGTTGCGCCATATTTGCTTTCATGTAGGCCCATCGAATTCGCTTCTGCATATAAATCGTGAAAATGTTGATTTAAGGAAGCATAAAATTGTACTGTAAGAGTCTAACTATTGAATTGGTCCTTATCAATCAACATACTTTTACTTATAAAAACTCAGGCTTTAGTTCATTATAACTTTGAGCAAGCATATCGTACCGTAAGAAGTTGAAAATGAAAAAACTACTTAAATACACTCGACTGAGCAGATTGGAAAATCAGTGCACTCTAGACCAGTGGTTCTCAAAGTGAGTGGAATTGCCCCCAAGGGGGCGATTTTGAGGGGCAAGGGGGCAAATAAAATGAGGGGGCGATAGGGAGGCAAAGCAACGTAAAGGCGGAGAAAACTCTCAACCACTAATGGATCATTAAGTTAACTTCAGGTAACGATCTTGAGTTAACTTCTGCTGTGACCTTAATGCTCTCAAAGCAAAGAAACCACTTGTTTATTCATAAGCGAGGTGATCTACGACTGTACCTCACTAACATGTGTCCCACTATTTCAAAGTTTTTGTGAAGGGCGCCAAGCACATCCATCATACTGAACTGAACTGGGTTCCGGTAGGATTTGTATCGATTTCTTTAAATAAAACTATTTAAAAAAACTACCTTGTGTTTGCGTATTTGCTTTATCAATCTCGGGGGGTGACAACGATGTATCCAGAGTGAAAAGGGGGCGCTGGAATGAAAAGGTTTGAGGAACACTGCTCTAGACCGACAAAACACCTTCTGCGGCAAATAAGTAGAGATGGTGACAGGGGAGCAATGGACGTGTTTGCGCCAGGCTGACATTCCAGCAACGCACATTGAAGAGCGACGTCCAATTACATCCGCATATGATACAGATTTTACAACTTCAGACTGATGTAAATAAGACCGAGAGATGTGCCTTTGGACAAACCATCAGTCAACCAAGCAAACATCATCCTGATTACTTGGCCTTCATTTTTGTCAGTGATGAGGCAAATTTTCAGACCTACCCTGTTTGGATTATTTTCTGGTGAGGATTCCTAAAAGACAGTGTCTGTGCCATCAATCCCAAATCACTGATGCGCTTAAGAATAACATTCCAACAGAAATCAGGAGAATTCCCCATGAGATATTGACCAGGGTCATTACAAACATCAGTGTGCGAGTAGCCACGTGATTTAGCGCCAAAGAGCTTGGATAGAGAACAATATAAACTATTGAGCTGTGCTCGCAAAACAGTGTTGTATACGAGGAAAAAACCTACACGACACAAAACTTACATGTCTGTAAGAAAAATCAATGAAAAAAAATTGCAAAGATTTCCTTTCAATACAAAATGTTACTTTATAAAAAGCGGATACATCTTTCTGGACCGTCCCTGTACAATTTTACGCCAGACCTGCTACGGTTGTAACTTCTCGATTTCGATCTTTTTGAGCAGGCGCCTTGTTGAATATCTGTCCCTGTCTCGAGAAGACGCCGCGACGGCTGAAATACCTTATATGTTCGTGTCATTTCCGTCTGCCAAAGATTCCTCGTGGAATAAGAGATACCCAGGTTTGAATCTTGTTTCTTTGGAAATCTTTTCGTTTTTGGAGCTTCTAGGTATCGCTTTCCCATTTCGATCTCCTTGCAAAACATTTGAAAAAAGACATTTTCATTGCACCTAGACGGTTGCAAAAGTTTTGTCGAAGTGTTTTTTGGCATGGTAATCACTATATAAGTGCTTATAAAGCTATTCAAACTATGAAATATGCTCAACCTATTGCGTTTCTTACAATGCGTTGATCTAGGTTGGAAAGATAGAAGGCACTCTCAGAAACTCGTCTTGTATCAATATGAAAGGAATCTGAAGCACATTGCTTTAAATCTTCAACAGCAACTTCAATCGCCACTGGCTGCGTGCATGTTGCACTGTCTTACCCCGAAGTACCGTGTTAGCAGTGTCACATCACTGACCTCGATAACATACAAATATAACATTTTCATCGCAGGAAAATCGACATGTGTGATTGTCATCTTCGTGAACGCAGACTGGTTCGGCGACTGGAAGGAAGAGAGAGTTCAAAAGCGAGACCAGGTTTACGAGAGTCGGAAGTCGATTTGTGTTGATCAAGTCTGGAAGCAAGTGGTCCGCCACTTCCCGGTTTTGGAAAACAGGGTATAGAATGATTTTGTGTTTAGGGACAAATAAAATCCCTATCACCTGGCAGTAGCTTCAACGTTCAGGAAAGCAAAGGTATAGGTCACTGCGACCGAAGGAAATATCGTTCCTTGGTTTTCTTTCTCTGCAAACAGATTGTCTGATGAAACAACCATGCAATGTTGCAAAGGCTTAAATCGCACAGATTGGCGAACAGACCAGGTAGTTATATGAACAAATGGAGTCTAACGTTGGGAATGTGCAAGTTGAAATTCACAAGGCAAAATTTCTCTATGCCTTTGAGTTCCATTTTATCACAAATTTTGTTTCATGTTCGCTCTCAAATGTTTGATCGTAAAAATAAAGGACAAAACCAAAATCTTTCGAACTTATCGTTCTCCAAAATATGAGACGGGTAGTGCTGAAATCTAATTTTTAACTACGTTTTCATTTTTTCTTGCATGAGTCAACCCTGATGCTGCAGATCTACGTCAGGATTCTACAAAGTGCTTCAAGACAGTTGACAGCCCTTAAAACCTTGTGCAGGGTCAAATGAGGGTGAAGCCTCTTCTAATTTAGAACGGGTTTAGGGCACTGTGTAGTTGCATTTGGGTGGTGTATACCTCACCAAAACAGGTAGTGGTCTATTAATTTCAGCCTAATTTTGCTCACCCATCTTTTTAATGGAATTAATAATTCTTCAACGCAACAAACCATCTAGGGACGTACGAGTATCCCCCCCACCCCAGTCTGGAAAAATATTGTTGGCTCAAAACCGCGAAGAATGGTTTGTACCCAACGCCTAGCTCCACACTGTCAGGTCTACGACGCTGTGTGGATGAGATCCCAACAACACCCAAGGAATATAATTTGCCATTCTCACCAGCTCGCTGTCTTACCCTGTAAGTGAAGAGATGTTCTATAGTTTACAGGTACCAGGTTATAGCGAAATTGCCGCTTACGAGCAGCTTTCAAGTCTGCCAAAATAGAAGCACTCCGCAATGTCTTCCTTCGCTTTTCCAGACGCGTACTGGGCGCAAAGTGGGATAGCTGATGTGGAGACTGTCGCGAGTTTATTGCAAAACCTCTCTGTCAAAGACCCGAACGCTTTCCTTACTGACATGCGCGACGAACAATGCGCGGTGGTGTTGATCATTTTTGTGCATTTCATGGTAGCAGCGGCCTAAATTATGCCGTTGGACGAACTGGTCGCGCCATTTGCACAAAAACGTTTGTGCAAAGTAGAGGCGTCACGGTAGGTGTTGCTGCAGGCGCACATTTGCGCAGTAAAAGTTTTGCCCTTTTTGGCGCATTAACAGAAGCGCAGAAATCACTAAACCTATAAAAGACAGGCTATAGGTGTTGCGCCAGGGGCAGGGCGGATAATGATTTGGTCCGATCTGGCTCATAAGCCCGTCCTGACTGAACGAAAGTTATTTATTTACAACTGGTTGCAGACCACAAGGTCGGAATAATGGTTCTTGCCGAGCAAAGGCTGCGAACAGAACGAATAAAGTACTACGCATCACTATGAGTTGTACAGATTAGACTGAGGTAAAAAAGCTGCATTATAGACACGTTTTTCTAAATAGTTTTTGATCAAATACCGCATAGGCAAAATGGTAAATACACAAGGTACTTAAATCATGCGAAAATGATAACACGATTACAACGTTCTGCAGAACCAAGAGATGTTAAAATTAGCTAAGGAAAAAACCGCTTTTATGAAAGCACTTTGAAAGCTTGAAATCATATATTAAGTCAGGATATGCATCGCACTTTGATCTTTTTCTAACAGTTGCTCCAGAATCGCCACACTCAGAAACGCGTACCGCGTCTGTTGAGCGCTTCATTTTAGGTAGAAACGAAATTGAGAAGGACATGTTTTTGATACTATCTGCGCTACTATCACGTGGCGATCTTTGCGCTGCGAACGGAGGCGTTCGATCAAAAATTTTTATCTGAAGCACTGTTAGACTTTGTGGCATCTTTTCGAAAACTCTGCGCTGCCAGACGTGTTCTCGTACAGCTTCCTGGGCATAATGGTCAACAATAAAGCAAACGTTCTTTTCCAAATTGCCACCAAATTTAAATGCTTTTGCTCGCAGGTCGACGTGATAGAAGGCGGAACCCCCCTGAGCCACATGCATTACATCAACTCAATGCACGGTGAGATTTACGGCATTGATCACAACATGAAGCGATTCCAGTTCGATCAAGCGATGAAAGCTCGCGCGAAAACACCGATCCCTGGTCTTTATCTCACTGGTGAGGGAAACTTTAAAAGGAAAAATATGTTACATATATTTTACGATTTAGGCGCAGAGAAAATGAATCGACAGCATTTGAAGATTCGAAAATTTTGGGGTAAAAATTAAGGCTTATGTCCAAAGTTCTCCCGTTACAGCACCGCTTACACTTTTCAAATGGTGCTAGGGTTTCAAACGGTGCTTGTATTTGAGATATCATCTGACGCTTACTGAAATACGCTGAAATCTGTCTGTTTTTTGCTTCGTTGCAACAAAACCATCATGCGTACAGGCAAAGAAAAATCGATATTATTTTCCTAATGGTTTGCTAAAAATTTAACTGAAGACTGATGCGGCATTTTCTGCAGTATATCTTCGGTGCAGTGGTTGGGTCCGCAAACAGCATGGATGGTTGCACTCAGGGACGCCGAAACAGAGATAGAGCAGAGGAAGAAAAATGTTGAGGGCAATGGAAACTTATACAAAAACATCGTTGCCAATATGCTTGTTTCTGTTCAACAACAATGTTGACCTCAAAAATAAATAATAACAGAAATTATAGAAAACCGTTCTGAATTTTCTGAGTGCCCGAATAGCTGAAATAAATTTTGGAGCATAAAACTGGGATAGACTTAACAGTTTCATCAACACTAAAAAAGCCTTCAAAAAACTATACATGTTTTATTTCGAGACGTT
>JGI24158J21664_10003769_pt1 | contig 19223 bp, 13 predicted proteins | sample Ectturendosymbi3_FD_21664 | JGI IMG/M metagenome (IMG submission 21664)
AAAAAAACAAAACAAACCATATTCTCTTAACATTAAATTCAAAGTTGTTCTTTCTTTTCAGAGATGAAGACCTGGATGCCAAGAAAAAGACCCTAACCCTAAAATATTTTTTTATAATCCTAATAATGCGAAGTATTCCCTAGTTTCCATCTGTTTTGAACCCAGTGATGTCGTTCCAAACAAACACCCTTAAAATATCAATAGATCTTCTACCAGTGGCACATAAGCACAGTAATGCTGCAGCGCTTTCCCGGTAAGACTTGATATTGAAGTTTCAAATACGCTGTGACGCGCGCAAGGTACAACAAATGTCTGTGTGTAGTTTGATCAGCGAAACAGTTGACTAAACTACATAACAGTAATAAGAGCAACTTATATAGTTGAACAAAAAAGTCCAATTGGCCCGGAAAGAGTTAACGTTTTTGACAAAAGGAAAGCAGCTAACTTCACCGATGATGATGAATCAACTGCATTGCTAGGTACTTTTTAATACACAATACCAATTGTGACGTGGCACATCACACAATGCTTATGACTGCGCCTTTGTTGTGTGTATCTGTGTTGAGGCTATGACATTTTCCTTAAGATGATGAATGATTAATCAGGAAAGAAAACTATGTTAGTCTGTTAAACAGACGTTCTTACGCGAAGTTCGTTTGACAATAGGCAAGGCTGCCCAACCCACGGTCCGCCAGGTGGTTTTAAGTGGCCCGCGATGTAATAAATTCGTAAGCAGACTTTTTACATTTTTAGTATATTTTTATAGGCTCAAGTATATTTGCCATCAAAACACACCAAAATTATACCTGTTGTTTCTGTTACGGGCCTACCACCCAAAAACTTGTATAACAAACGCTTCGAAAATATGTCAATTTTTTAGATTTGGTTTACACCCATACAAGCTGGCAACACTGCGTGCAACTATAGGACACATTATCACCTCCTGTTATCTCATAAAACTTATCAAAATCAAGGGATTTGTTACGTCACAAAAACGTTTGTGGCCCGCAATAAATTTCCTCATGTGAAAGTGACCCGCGACACTAAAAAGGTTGGGCAGGCATGGACAATTAGGCTTGGTCTCTGAATTTGAGTTTATGAATTCATCTGCCAAGCTTACGTTAAAAACTGCTATCTCTGCGCATATTTAGCTATCTCTGCGCGCATTTAGCTATCTCTGCGTAGAGATAGCAATTTTTGTGCTAAATCTGTCAGATATAACATTTTTACAAATGGCGCCCCATAGAAGTGTCTTAGCAAAGCATCCACCTACCTCGAAAGTTCTTGAAATTGATAAAAATTCGCCACTAAAATAATTGCGTGTGGCATTATTGAGTGGAAATAGCAGTGAAATTTTCAAAGGAATTAAAAAAACATGTTCAGTACAAACGATAGTCTAAATTCACTACTCACTGCATCCCGCCTCGTCGCTCCCATCACCGCAATCATCATCACCATCGCAACGCCACCCGGATGGCACGCACATGCTGTTCTTGCAGGTGAAGTCAGCTGCTCCACAACTTTTATTCGCTGTAACAAAACAAGTCTTGCTTTGAACAGAACTTGCACACTGTTTTATTTTCAACTGTTTGACTTGACGTGAATACAGAGGTAAGGGTATCTTGATCCAGATGAGGGGTCACCAACATGGAGCCCGCACGGGCCAAGTGGGCCTGTTCTATAAATAGCATTAACATGATCAGTGTCTCCACATAGATCAACATCATTACTTCTATTATTGATAACACAGTTGAAGATAAATTGAGCGAATATTTCAGAAGTGTGCATGAAACCAGCTGTCATTTCAAAAAGATTGAGACAACTTGCAAACGTTGACGAAGATAGAAAACAACATTTATAACTGAACGACACGATTAGGTAGGGGTCAGGTTTCTGAAAGTTGCTTGATTACTCAAATCGAGTTCGTGTTCGAGTTAGCTATCAAGTTTGCAACTGAGGTTTTTGAAACAAAAATCGAGTTTGCCACCACGCCTGGTTATTCGTTGCAACTAAGAGCTCATCTGCTTTAACATGTCACGGTTGAGTTGCAAGTTGAGTTTGGCGCCAAAACAATTTACAAATTGGTATCGGCGGTTGGAGTGCTGAGGTCCAGCTGTGCATTGATGCATTTGGTCTGAACAACGATTAAATCAATTATAACTGCTTTCGATATTGGAACGAAATTGCAGAGTGGGTTTATACGTCGACTACAATTGTGCATGTTGCTTCAAATCCATTGTACTCTACAGTCAAGATCACAGATCACATTTTAAAAAACAGTTCAGTCCATTGGGGGAATTACGCCTATGAATTGTTGGTCTGTTTTTTCCTACAATCAGCGCATTTGTCTGTGAACCACTCGTAACATTTCCATCAACAAACACAATTAACTGTTGAAAAGCTACGTTTCTGAAGCATCCAAAATGCCCGAGTGACGTGGTATAGCCGCACCGAACTGCAAACAGCAACGTAACAAGGGTTGGCTGATGGTTGGTGGAGCCGTGGAGTGGAACGTTGGTTTCTTCTCAGTCACGTAAACAGCTCAATTGTTTGCTGCAATTCCTGAGTTGTTTTCTCAGCAACACTTCTAGTATTTGGCTATATACCTTTTCGAAGTCAACCTCTAATTTTTAACTTTTCAAAACTAAGCTTCTAGTTTTACCGAAGTAGGCACAACGTTGGGTCCGAGTCCACAAAACTACGTAAAATTTGATTTGTTCATCTCCCCGAAAAATCCAAAAGTTGACACAAACAAAATGCCAAGAGGCTGATTTCTTCAATAGAATTACATTTAGAGCAGGTGCGCGGGAGCATGCAGGAAAAATCTTCAAATCTGAAAGTTCCTCGAACCTATTACAGTTAATATTAGTGCTGGGGCTAACTTGAAGCGAGACATACTTCTGTTTCCATCGTAATCACTTTGTCCATCTCTAAGCAAAACTTTTTTGTGTACCATTCTTGTTTTTGTTTTACTCATTTATTTTACAATCAAATTAGAGGCACGACCCTCCGCTAAGCGCTTCATTCTGAAAGTGGTCCCTGAGTTAAATTAATTGCCCATGCCTGATCTAGAGCAATTGCTTTGGCATCTTTTCTTCGTTGTTCAGCTTAAAAAGCTTTTTATATTGAAAGCATTACATTAAAATATGAATTACCTTCTATAAATTTACAGACATTCGCCATTTCTGATTGAACTTTATGTATTCTCTCGATGACAGTACAAAAGCGTACAAACATACGCATCAAAGCCTTTTCTCTTTCTACCACCTTAGACTTCCTTACTTTGCACAAAGCCAGACCAGTTTTATTGGCCTATCTTTTCAAAGTCGAGCCATGTATGATTTGTTCTGTATGATGCATACGTCGTTTACCATGTAGAAGAAAACATAGTAACATAGCTGTAAAATGACGAGGCAGGGAACATTATAACTGCACAATAATCTAGCGAGTAATACAATTTTGAGATTTGCAAGGAAGTCAGTAGTTAGAAAAACTGTGTGTTGACCAAGATCCAACGCCTTCGGAAACAATTTGCTGCACAACATCAGTGCACTGCAGCAGTATTCCCACAAATGGTCTTTGGGGCGCCCATTTCCGCTTACTTGCGCCATGGACCACACGTCTGCTTTCGTTAGTGAATGCTGCACTGATGTCGAATCAATGACAAAAGCGCGCGTGAACTGTTCCTTGCACCCGACCATCAGCGCCGAGCATGGGGCTGGACAGGTCCTGCGCTATTCTGGCTTTAAGCAAGTAGAAATTTTGAAGTCTCCCGACGGGGTATCGAACTCAGCCAACCAGCTTTAGTGACGCGTGCTCAAGCCATTGTACTACTCAGCCAGTTGAAAATAACATGATAAAATAATCCTGTTGGGTATTACTTCATCAGAATGGGGAGGAAGCCAGTCAAACTACTTTGAAATGCAAATAACAGTTTTCAAAGCTGCAATTTGATCAACGTCTATATAACGGGAAAAAAAACAAATAAACAAAAGGACTGAGAGTACTTGACGTGTTTTAATAGAAAAACTTATGTTTGTCGCTGATAAGACCAGAGGTATAAATAGCAAAGAATTGGCTGAGACACTTAAAATCTGCATAAATATCTAAACACAGTTACGATGCAGTTACACGCTGCGCACGACTTCGCTTGATGTGGGGGGGACCGGTCCTTGTGTTTCATGTGTGGTGGGTCGCGTGTTACTTGTGGGTCCTTATTCAGCGCATTGACAGACTGCGTCGTCGACACTGCATTTTGGAAACAGGTAATTGCAATCATACATACAGCAAATTTTCAGCTTACCACAAGACGGGGAATTTTCATCACTCCCATCTCTACAATCGCTTTCTCCGTCACAAAGCCAAGTCTTCGGAATACAAAGGTTGTGTGACCGACATTTAAATTCTTTGGCCTACAAAGCAAAAACATCACCAACACATCCACTGCCGGATCAGATGCTTTTCATGGAGCCATGCACAGCAGACATCAAAGTAGATCAGCTTGGTTTGCAGGTTGTTTTAAAAGCAGGTTGGCGCTCGCTCGCCCGATGATTTTGGGTGACAAGCGTGAAAATAAGTGGGAGGGCGTATGTGGAAAATATGCTGAAAAGTGTCAGTTCAAGTGAAGATAACCGCAAAATATGTTCGTTCTAAATTTCAGGCACATCTTCTACATTTCTATATATCAAGGCGACTGTGCGGCAGGGTGTGGTGAGGACGACCACTCCTTTCTGCAGCGGACCATACATTTAAAGAAAGTTTTCTACGTAACGATTTTACTATTTAGCAAATTTTTTAGCGACCAGGTACCACATGGATTGCCTCCCACCGGGCCAGGTTTGCAAGCAGCAGTGCGGTAATCCCCCCTGCTGAGTACTGATGCAAGGTGGTGGGATTGATTGTCAAACTTGGCTGCACTGTGGACACTTCTGGCAGAGCTTGGCGAGACAAGTTGTGCCATCGAGTAAGAGAGGCCAGTGCGAAAATAATGGCGACCGCCCCGCGCCATGCTGGCTTCAAACAAAAACTTTCCAGGAACCAACAATGATGCAAACCACTACGTCACACCTTGCACAGGAGTGTCGCGCAGTTCCTTTCGTCACTTCCGCCTGCGCAGTCATTGTCACCATCGCACAACCAGTGCGCAGGTATGCAAGTGGGGGAGTGGGCGCCAGACGACGATGCAGGGTAAGCTTGGCAAGCCACTTGCTGCCGCTGCTCGCATGAAAACTGAGCTGCAACGTAATATGCGGGTTGTCAGACTGACAATAACATCACCGGATCGCGAAGCATAAAATGACCGGTTGGAGATTCGAACCACGGCCGGTTGCATTCAATGACATTCTGAGACGAAGCGTCAGATTTCTTGGATGATTTGAACCGAAAGACGAACTTTTGTCGCAATTTTCCAGACAACCGTTATGGTTCGGCAACACCGGCTCCCTACAACAGTCGGCAACAGGCCGTGCATGACATTGAAATACAAGATGCACACTCCAACGATCTGTGTGGTTAAAGACGTTCGGTAAGTAAATGGCTAAAGTGGTCTCGTTACGTACGACAATCATCTTCGTCTTCTCCATCAGCGCAGTCTCTTCTCCCATCACATCTCTGCGCCTCTGGGGCACAACGAGATGACTTCTCACATTTGAAAAAGCCGTTCACACAGATGTGTTCACCTGGAACGCCATGAAATCAGTTTCAAAACCAGGAAACACTCAAACCTTCGTGTAGGAATGCCGAGGCCTTTAGAATGAACCAGCTGTTTATCACAAAACAATTCAAATATAATGCTCATTGTATATGGTTTTGCTGAATATCAATCTCAGTTCGGTGAAAGTAACGAAGTTACTTAACTTTCGTATCCTGTATTTTACGCAAGCTATCTTTTTGTTTCACTTTTGGCAAATATATATACTCATTTTCGGCAAATATCTATAAATACACTCATTTTCGGCAAATATCTATACCAGTGTTTCCGACCAGAGTCCACAAGTATACTGACTGCTGCAAGCAATTTCATTTTAATGTCCTCAACAACTAATAATCATCAACTTCATACAATGGAAGTTTTTCTTCGTACAGCGTTTGTTACGCACACTCTCGTTTGTTCCGTAATAATGCATCTATCCCGCGTGATTAATTTCACTGTTCCACATGGAATTTATACTTTGTGATGCATTGCAGTGAGTAACTTGAAGTGAATGCAGTGAGTAACTTGAAGTGAATGCAGTGAGTAACTTGAAGTGAAAACTTGTTGTCTAAACTGCAGTTAGCTTTAATCGTCTTAGTTTATCATGGCTGAACGAAAGCCGGCCTTTGCATATAGCGATAAATATGCTTGAAACTTGGATTTACTTCAGTCAAGGAGAACGGTGATAAGCGGCCACAGTACATATTGTGCTTAGGTGTCTCTCAGCTCTTTCAAAGAAGCTAAACTACGTCGCCATCTGGTGTCAAACCATATAAACTATTTGGACAAAAACCTTGAGTTTTTCAAAGAGAAAGACTATCGGGTGTAGCGAAAACGTTTTGACGGTCCAGTTACTTGGGGAGGAGTAGCTTACTACCGTTGTAACGTAGTGCAGTAGAAATTGATGAAGAGGCAGAAATTCATTTGCACTGCATTCGCCAAATCTTTCTTGAGCACTATACCAAATTTCCCTCCGAGTTGGATATATTTATCTCTTTTAAGAATTACAGCAAAATATTTAACAGGGTGCGAAGTCTTTTTGTCGACTATCATTTCAACAAACCTGTGAAAAAAGTCATGGATAAGGTTCTCATTGAAATTTGTGAATGTGGGCGATCAATAAACCAAGTTTACTAAAATTTGCATTCGTATTATTCTTGTAGTCTACCTTGAGGCCGCGAAGATTTATACTGATCCGAAAATAGTCCGTGGCTTAAAAAGGTTGGGAAACACTGTACTACGCTCTTTTCGTCATGTTTCAGATTTTGTTTCCTCTGCTTTCTATTGTAATTTTTAACCTAAGTCAAACCTTGAACATGTTATATCTTTGGTTGCGTGACGCGGGTAGCTAACTTGCTGCAACCAATCACAGCACAAACCCTCACAAATGCAACCAATCACGGCACAAACCCTCACAAATGCAACCAATCACAGCACAAACACTCGCAATACATATCCCAGCATTTATTTTCATCTACCGTTCTGGGCTGCGTGGCGTGCAATAACAATGCACTACGAAAGTACAGGATTAAAAAAAGCAAAAGTATCTCACTGCAGTGGAATTCATCGGACTGATCTTGACATTCTGGATGGCCGTCGCAAAGTGCTGTAGGGTTCAAGCACTGAGGGTGTTCTTTAGTGCTGTCCCTGCATTGGAATTGCCCGGCCAAGCAATGGAATGGTCCTGAAAATAACAACGTCTCTGCAAGGCATATGCAGGAAGCTCATACACAAACATTAATTTTTTTGAATTCAACTGTTGAGCCAACGCTTGACATCGAGTAAAATCCCTTATAATTATTTTTACAACTGCGTTTATAACAACGGACATGACAATGCACAATCCAAGAAAATCCTTACTGCAAGTGGTTGGTTCATCCGAACCATCTCCGCAGTCATCGGCGCCATCACACTTCCACCAGTATGGGATGCATTTTGTATTCGAGCATAAGAACTACAAAAAGCATTCATCATTAATTTCATAAAATCAACTTGACACTTTAAGCATAGAATGAAATAAAGCATACGTCTTTGGGATAGAAGTGATCACTACCCCATATTTTGTATTGCTTCTCTGCCCAAATCTTTTCACAGGGTACCAAAGGTGACTTTTAGAGATATGCAACAATTTAGTATTGAAAATTTTCTTAGTGAACTTCAAATAATCCTTAGCAGTATGCCAATCAGTGAAGATGTTAATTCTAGTTTAGGTACGGTGCTGATTTCATTTGCAAATGTACTAAATAAACATGCCCCCTTAAAAACTCTTTCAAAACGACATGAACGTGTTAAAAGCAAGCCATGGCTTACAAAACGACTGCTTCAATCAATTAGGGCAAAAAACAAACTGTATACAAATTTACAGAGAAAATCTGTTCAAGACGACCACAAATGGGCTGAATTTCGAAAATACAGAAATAAGTTAAATCATCTAATAGAAAAGTCAAAAGTAAGCTATTATATGCAACAGATTGAAATTAGTAATAACAATTCGTCCTTAATGTGGAAAACAATAAAAACATATTGAATAAAGGGCATAAAAAACAAGTACATCTACAGGATCTGTAAAATGAAGATACTACACTGACAAAGAGCAGTAAAGGAAGTGCAGACAAAATCAATACTTATTTTTCTGTAGTTGGAAAAACACTAGCTAGAAATATTCCTCAACCAACAGTAACTCCCCATCTTTCCAGTGTAATTTAAATAGTTCCTTTTTCTTACAGCCTATATGTCCAAGTGAAGTTGAACATGTCATCAATAATCTCAATAGTAAGAATGCTATTCCGCTTGACCATGTTCCAATAAAATTTATTAAACTGTCTAGTTCTATTATTTCTATATATTTGTCTGATATTTTCAATAACTGCATTTCAAGTGGAGTGTACCCTGACATATTAAAGATTGCTCAAATTACTCCCATTCATAAAATTGGTTCCTGTGAAAAGTGCTCAAACTACAGGCAAATATCCTTGCTCTCTACAATTAATGAAGTGTTTGAAAAACTTCTTTATGATAGACTATACAGTTACCTAAAACACAATAATCTTTTGACAGACTGCCAATATGGTTTCAGGAGTGGGTTGTGCACAGAATTGGCCATTAAACGATTTACAAAGTTTTCTAACACAAAATGCAGACAAAGGTTTAGCCACTTGTTCAATATTTTTGGATCTTGCCAAAGCTTTTGATTCAGTCAATCATGATATACTTCTTCATAAACTAAATACTCAATATCTTATTAAGGGTTTACCTCTACTAATAGTAAAAGCTATTCAGAAAACCGTTCACACTATGTAGTAATAAATGATAGTAGATCTGAAATGGCCAGATTTACTTGTGGCGTGCCACAGGGCTCTACATTAGGGCCTCTCCTGTTGTATGTAAATGATTTACCGCTTGTCTCAAATTTTGAAACCATTCTTTTTGCAGATGATACGGTTCTTTCACTATCGGCGAACTCAATGCATGAACTAACAACAAAAATAAATCAAGAACTTGAACATGTGGACAAGTGGCTGAAGTACAATAAATTATCTTTAAATTACAATAAAACCCAGTACATACTATTTACAAAACAAAAAAAATATATAGACACAAATTTCAACGTTCAAATTAACAACCATCTGCTTTCAAGAACTGAATGTGTCAAGTACCTTGGAATCATAAGTGATGATAAATCAAATTGGAAACCTCGTATAACTATGGTAAAAAAGTAAGTCTCTGCAGCATCAGGTATAATTTGCAACCTCAGGCATTATATTCCATTCAGATCCTTGAAAACAGTATACTATAGCTTAGTATATTCACATCTTCTATATGCCATTACCAGCTGGGGATCATCATCTTTTTCTACACTCCATCCCTTGAATATTATTCACAATAGGAATTATGAATTTAGCAAATTCAACACTAACGTATGTATATTGTACAAAGATACCCAAATACGTAATATAGACAAAATCTTTAAACTAGAAATCAGTTAATTAATGTGTAAAATTCATTTTAGATTAGTTCCCAAACAATTTCTAGACCTTTTTACAAAAATTGAAGATATTCATTCTTATCATACGAGACAACGATCAAGTATTGAATACCAAGTTACCACCTATTTGTTACTAAATTAAAACATAAACTTCAAGAATAGCAATCATATCATCGCTGAAAATCAGCAACGCAAATATATGATTGCTTTCAAAACGCTACAAATAAATAATTTTGTATTATGAAAGGGCAGATGTTTTCCAGACATGCTCTGGCAATACATGACGTGCTACACTTAGTAATAAAATAACATTGCCTAGCCTGGACCGTCATTATTGAAATGCACCATTCAGTCTGGTCTTTTTTCTTTTTTTTCTCCCTTATTCATCAGGGCATCTGACTAGAAAACCGTATGGTTATTTCAGATGTCCTGGGAACAAAATAAAAGCTGTTCTAATGTGGTTTGTTTTCTGTGGCATGATTTGATGTTTGTTTATAGTTGCTCCCTAATAAACTGATACTGAAGCATCACATGTAATTTGATTTAGGTCAATACTTTTTTACTTTAGTCATCTAGCAACTGCAAGATACAATGTACGACACTATGTACGTACGTCCTTTGCATCTCGTCAGGAAGAAAATAAAAAAACTGGTCATAAAAGATACACTATTTCGAATGACCTAATATCTGCATAGAAACATAAATCCCTTACAACGCCTATGTGTTCGCATAACGCATGTATCAGTGATCCGCTGTTGACAGCCTCGAAAGTGCATTGTCAAATTTTTCACGAAAATATTCATTCTGTCAAGTTCAGCCAACTGTCTTTGAACAAAAATGCATTTCCTACAAACAGAGAGTACAGAAACAGGTGTTTCATGAACAGGGGTGTACATGGATAGGAGTGTACAAGAACTATGTGGGAAGTGACAGCGAAAAACTAGAAAGAACATACTTTTCCCGACGAGCAATTGCTGAGGCAGGTCTTGTCATCTTTCGCCAGGAAGAAATCTTCAGGACATTCACATCGGTGCCCTCCAGCGGAAGTTATTAAGCAGAGATGGCTGCACCTTCCATTGTCAGTGGAGCATGGATGCGCTTTTTCTGAGAAGAAGTTAATGCAAATGAACTTCGCAACAATGTGACGTCCTTACAACGAAACACGAAGCAACAAATCTTGCTGGTTTGTTTCTCATTATTGTTAGTTTGATTTTACGAGTCCAGACACTTTTGTCAAAATCACGCTTTGCACTTCAGTTCGAACGAACGCGAACGCCACGCCGCTAAGAACGATGACCTTTCGCAGATGACCTGCCAGTGACGTACACGGTTGCGCATGAAAAGTAAAAACATAATGATTCTCATGTTAGTGGTTTGCGCAGTTACTGGCACACACAGTAACAGCACTCTCAGCAAAAACGCACATAGTAACAGCAAAGTAAAAGCATGCACTACAACAGCACACATAAAAATAACAAACACGGTGGTACACACCACAACACACAGCAACAACACACACATTAACAGTCAGTAATGGAGTGTCAAAACTCATGTGGATGGGTGTCGGTCTCGCAGACCTCAGATAATTCTTTGTCTCGAGACCAAGGGTCTCAAACACGCGGCCCGCATTTCCAAATAATTAACTAACAGGTATTTGTTTTTTTCACCCGACGCTGTTCAAACCGCTGGCATGGCTGGCGATTTTTAATTGCAAATTTGATGAGTGGATAAAGGAACATTTGCAAAGCTCTGTGCTCTTTGCATGTTATCATTGTAAGAGTTCTCATAACGCGGATCGCGGCTTACTCTGAAAGCCTTAATTTGATCCTCGGAGCAACTTGAGTTTGAGACCCTGCTCTACACGCTCTGATCCTCGGGCCAGGAAAAATGAAATAAGTTGCAATGTTTGAATTTCAAGCTTGGAAGTGCCGATGGCCTTCGAAGGGGAAGATTTGTTGTTGTAGTACCACACGTGGAACCAAGTCAATATCTGAAAAACTTTTCAGCCTCGGCTCCTGTCATTCAGGTCTCGTTATGGGAGATTAAAGTTTCGAAACAGTTGACAGCTCGTACCGACCACCAGCAACAAGTGTTGACACCACATGCAAACACACCACGTACAATGAAAGCACACATCTAGACCATACCGAGGAGGAAAGAGAATCGCAGTGACCCTCTACTGCACAGCCAGCGTCAGATAATGTACGGCAGGTAGCTTTCCAGCTAAACAACATGGCGTAACCAGAAAAGTTGTTGATACAAGTCACCACAAAATGTGTCGACAACTGAAATGTTTTGAAATATGATTCAAACAAAACATCCATCACTGCCACATCGGGAGCTTTATTTTGTCAGATGCAGCTTGTCTTTCGGTCTTCTACCAAATTTTTCAATTCATTGGGTGACAAACGACATTCGCATTTTTTGTACAAGAAACAAAACCGTGCTTTGTCGAGTGCATGTGCATCACTTTTGCATGTCTCTGAGCCTCGAACCAGCAACATACAGATGGACATATCAGAATTCACGCTTCGCCTGCGCTAGCTTCAAACAGGCGTTTGCCCGAATTGTTGGGTATTTTGTAAGTCGCTGACAATTGAGGAGTTGGAGGTTCGTTTTTTGGGTCGGAAGAGGTTCTTTAGCATTTTGGCGAAAAACTGTGGTCAGTACAAAAACGTAACACTAGCTTTGAAAAGGTGTTTCGCGTCGGCAGAATGTGTATACTGTGTGATGGTCAGTCAACCATGACAATGTGTTTCATAGGTCCCAAATTTCATACGAGTACATGGAGTATGAAAAGGTTCCAATTCATAATAATCGTTTAAAAGACCATCTGGACTTGAACAAAAAAACAAGAAAGCAAACTTTATGTTAGCATGGCTTGGAGTCGTGCAAGGTAACATTTTATGTGTGAGTGGTCGAAATTCGTAGTATAATTTGAAAACAGCCTTGGCATGGTGGGCAAATCCAGGGGTATATGTCACCAAACATGGCGCGATTACAGCACAAATTACGATTACTTGCTACCTGCTCGATAACGAATAAGAAAAATTACAATGTAATCGATTACATTGCAAATAATCATGATTACAATTGTCTTGAAACATCCTCAGAAAGAAAAAAGCTTTTGCACGGTTTTATGTAAGCATATTTTCAGACAACACGATATTAATGAATGTAATAAACAAAATTACTAATCTGTAAGAATCAAGCATCGGAAAAAAAGTGAAAACACATTGATTGTTTACTGAGGTCTTCGTGCAGTCAACAAACCAGTGGCGTAACTAGAGGTTTAACTTGAGAGGAAACTTAGCTGAAAAAAGAGGCACACAGGCCTCTGTAAGGAACCTATCAGTCAACACTCAGAAAAAAACTTGAGAAACGATGGTGAATCCGGATGTGGATGGCTGTACTAAAACCCCAAATCAATGGAAAATACTCCGAAAAACGCAAAAAGACGACACCTTACTAAAAAAAACTATTAAAACGATACTAAAACCGAAATATAAGCTAAGTGGGGGGTAGTTTTTACATTTAGCTGGTCAGGGGGGTCAAATCACCCCTCTTCCCTCCCGTCAGTTACTCCACTGCAACGAACACTTTAAAATATTGATTAAAGAAAAATGATCAACGTTTAAAATCTTTGTTACACTTGATAAGCATCAACGCTTCAAATCTTTTATCAGTCAAACAACTTCTATCAGGCTTGAACATTCGTCCAGCAACGCTAAAGATTCGTTTGTTAGTAATTTCAAAATTGCTGACTATTTCTTCAAACTGCGAGTTACGATCGTCTGCAAGCCAACATAGCATTGTGCAGTAAATTAATTTGAAATGAAATGAACAGTGATGCCAATATAGATCCGCATCCATCTATTGGACCAAAAGTCGCGATGGTCAACAAAACATCACTGGTTTCATTAAGTTTTTTTCTACCAGTATCTGGTGGATCGCGGTTGACATGCTAGTTATCAATGTTGTGGAAAGGAACTTTCAACTTGGATTAAAGTACCTTATTCCTCTAAAAAACTTTAATTTACTGTATGTAAATTAATGCACTAATTATGTACACAGCCTACTCCAACACTTACGTTCTCAAGTTCACTCTGAATACATAAAAACAAAGCCAACACCTCTCCTCGTAATGTCCCGCTATTCTGTTGCCGAAGTGTGAACCCGTTTTTAAGGAGAGCTCTTATTTTTGCTGCTAGGTCTCAGTAGACTCACTACGTTACTTTTGGCGGCCAACAGGAAGGCTAGCTGGAACAAAGCGAGAATTCGCTACAAACGCTGTGTCTGCCCTTGGACTGTCTGAATTTAAAACACACAGACGGGCTAATAGCCTCCCTGAAACAATCATAACAAACGGTGATAAAGGAGGAAACTCAGCCACCACAACCTCGATTCATCGCACAGTGATGTTGAGTGAAGATTTCCAAGTTTAATCGCGAAAGTAATCGTCGATTACAATTGAATTGTCAATTTAATCGAATACGATTCATTTTTGGTCAGTTCAATCGATTACGACTCTTGAAATGCAGGTTACCCTCCAAAAATAAAGCAATCATGGTGGCTTTTGCGACAACATAATGTTCAACTTGTTCTGATATACTGATATAGCATGAGCACCCGCAAGCTGTCAGGTTAATTGAAAATCAAATTTTCTTGACCTCTTGACATGGTGGAACTAAATAGTGTTTTTCTATGGCAATGAACTGTTCATTTTCTAAGAATGAGAAAAGGAAATATGTAGAAAACAAACGTTACTGTTCTAGTTTGACCGATATATTTGACTTCTACAGGAGAGTTAGTGCCTGAATTATCCACTCAGGGTCTGCTGAGTACGCCGAACCCAACATATTCAACAAACAAAGTGACTGCCAGGCGTGACGATGCGGCAGTGGTGCGCTTTGAAGGATTATATGACGTATTATTTTTGGAGGTTAGAAACAAACCAGATTTTCTTTACATTCGAGAACATCTGCCAAAAAGTAGCTTCGGGCGACGTCATCATGAAACATCTCGGGACATACCTGGCAGGGGTTGCAGGAGGGGGTGCACGACTTTGATGTCACGTGGTTCGAAGCGTAGCATGACGTGGTTGATGGGGTGGCTGACGTAGTTACCTCGGAATTTATGCACAGAATCAACAGATCTGTTGAAAGCGTTGGTCCAGTACAAGTGATCTTCAAACAGCGACAGTTGGCCAACCAGAGCGGAAGATAAAGGATCTTTCTCGCTGTGTTTCACCACTGCAAGGATATTGTGAACACATCAACGCTGTTGAAAACGTCATCAAACAATAACCGTTCAAAGAACACTCGACTCCAATGTCGGAAAATATCTGAAGTACGTGCGAAGTCGAGCGGAACGCCAAACAACACGTCACGTTCCTGGCAGGCATGCTTCACTCACCAACTTGCACGTTGTCGCCGTCAAAGTCACAGTAGGCGATGTAACCTTCAGAAGCATCAGTCCAAAACAGCTTTTCGGCGGCCAAGTCCACAGTTAGACCACCAGGCCAAACCAATCGCTTCGCAGACCATCGGAGAACACTCTGCCTTTCTGGAATGAAGCAACAAATAATCGCAAAGTCAGACAAATGAACAAAGCTGATGTCCATCGTCTGAACTTTGATGCGAGAGGGGAAATATTTCACGAAGAATTCTGAGCATAAAGTGTTGGTGCATCCGCCGTCAGCTTGGCAAGCCACCACTGTCCACACCGATTCAAGTTTTCGGAAATTTGGTGGTTTTGCACAGAATGGGCGCAAAGAGACTAGCTTTGCAACAAAATGTAACAGAAAGCAATGATTGTTTTGGGCTGACGTCATAACGATTCAAATTAATCGCTGTGTCAACCTCGAAGTCACATCTCCCCGAAAAGGCAACAGCTTCGAAAGAAAAAGCCCGTGAGTGGGGTGTGCACACCACATGCGACTGGGTGTGCACACACAACACTGGGTGTGCACACACAACACGCAGAATCAACGGAATGATCACCTGGAATACATCGAAAGTAAAGCTCAAAATTGACAATCAATCAAAACGTGAAGACTTTTTTAGCGACATGGTTTTGACTTAATCGTTTCAATGAATTGTTAAATTTCAGTTTTTCACCAGACCCAACACCCATCAGCACGACAGTTATTTAAATCAGTTTGTACCGGATACCTATCAACAAAAATATTAAAACCCAGTTATTTTAGTCTCTTAATAAAGAACCAAATAATTTTAGACTTTGCGCTGTGAAAGGTTATTACAATATCTCGCTTGACAGTACTTTTGAAAAGTCCGGAGTAGGTAGGAATTTGAAATTGAAACCTTTGGCTCCTGAAAGTTGAAAAGTGAACCACTTAGTTTGGACTGAACGAGACAAATGTTGACTGAACAGTGAACACTGACGGGAATGTAATTCAATGTAAAACTTCCCAAAACCAGTGAATCTTAAGTATTAAAGTGAACTTTCTATTCAAGGCCTAACAAATTGACCCGTTCAGGGAAGTCTCACTCGCGTCTCATGCAAACCAGACGCGTTGCTCCAAAAAACGAGTTTGCTTCATTTTGCATTGAACAAACACAAGCCTGTTGTAGAACCTCTGAACTCATAACTTGATTTTAATTTGTGTCGGGTTTCCACAACTCACATTAAGATGCTTAGCCATACTCCAGGCGTCGCGCAACTTATAATAACCTTACTCAAATAAACCATACACTTTTTTCAAACTTTTACTTAAAGTCCTTTCATTGACAAGTACACGTCTTTCAGAACCATCCATTCCTGAACGTCCGATGTGTGGGTTTCTCCCGACATCAGTCCAAAACAAAATCCTGTCATCAAAATATCTGAGTCAATCCCGGTAATGCACCAAACTAAAACATAACCATTTATGTTGAAAGTAACTACTTCTGAGGTCTCAAAAATTGAAGTTAATATAAATCACTGAAACCATTCATTGACTTGGTAGATACTGAGCAAATCAGTAATTTCTGGGCCAAAGCCTGGAATTTACAAATAAAGTTTCCAGATATATCCGCTGTAAACCTCTTCAACGTTTAAATAGTTAAGGAGTGTTTTTAAATTCAAGTCTATTTGACCATTTTAAAATAAAATTAAGAAAACATTTAAAGAATGCCAAAAAGCATTTGTCAATCCACCCCAGAAATTTTCTACCATCAGCCCAACAGTATTTCCGCAGCAATTAGCAGCTGAGTTGTCCTGATAAAGATCCCACAAAGTGGACAGTCGAAGTCTCAACCACAGTTACAATGTGAAGTGACCGCACGTAGAACTTAGCACCACACAAAAAAGTTGTGGGAAAGCCAAGCATTTCATTAGCTGTGAAGAAGGTGGTCGTGATTGGAAAAAACTGAACACTTACCCGCGCAGAGGGTGCAAAGAAATCGTTAGGGGTTCATGCAATCCGCTGCGGAACAAGCTTTTCCAGTACAACCCATCTATTCTCGCTACTCCAATGGAAGGTGCGTCTGTTAAAGCAATGCCACAGTGCTGATTAAAAAAGTAATTTCAGGCAATGTTTGACCACAAGTGATTGTGATCGGCAACGTAAGTCGTTTCTGAGTTACTCTCACATACTTTGTTGGACGGTTGAGAAGGAAAGTTAAGACAATTACGCATTTTACACTAAAACTAAAACATCTACTGCATGGGAGAAGGCGTCGCAAATGTTGGGAAGTAAATGGCATTTAAAAGGTTCCGACGCAATTTTCAACGCAGTAACTTTTTCACGTGACTTAAGAAAACATAACCTTCACATATGTTTTAGATTGTTAAGAAAATCTTAAAATCTACTACTTTATCAAAAGTGGTGCTGAAACAAACGTAGCAGTGTTCTTTGCACTTGGTATTAATGCATCATTCGGTAACTGACGGGTTACCTGAACAACGGTAGAAAAACGATGTCGACTAACCTCTGTTGCACCAGTATATATTTCTAGCCAACCAGTCCACGGCCAGGCCTTCCACAGCACCACCAACATTCTTTAAAACTATGTCTGTGCTGTGGTTCGACCCTCCTCCTGCGATCATGACGAAGCTTTTCTTAAAACTGCTCCGTTTGATCACACTGCGACCGTTTTCCACGCTTGACCAATAAAGCTTTTGTTCCAGCCAATCAAAATCGATAGCTCGGGGAGTGACGTAATGAAGAAAACCTCGCACCACTTTCTTCACAGAGATCCCGATACGGTTGACTGCATGCCTGCAAAAAACACCAAAAAGCTGGCTTTTCTCTGATTGTTGCTGCAATTTCACCATTCCCGATTCAAGAACGCATTTGTGATCACCCACCCGCCAGCCACCAACATATAAGCTGGTCCGCTGCGTGACGAGGCCTTGCAACTCGAATGAGCCAACGGGTCCATGTGATATCCCAGTGTGCATGTGCAAGCGTAAGATCCAGGTACATTCGTACAGATCTGTAATCAGAGCAAGTCAGTCACACGCAGTGCTTGCTTGCGTAATAGGAGCAGGAGGTTGTTACTTGTGAGCAGGGGGTGAGGGCCACTTACTTGTGAGCAGGGGGTGAGGGGTGGGGGCCACTGGCACTCGTCCACGTCAATGCATGAATACCCATCACGATGAAGCTCGTAGCCACCCTTGCACTTACAAACATAACTGAAATAAGAAAGTGATTAATATAAGTTTTGAGATGGCAGGTGCCTGTCACAAATGGTGCAGAATAAGATTTGTAAAAAAAAGTTGATTTTTGAAGAGGCCAAGTATCTGAGAAGATAGGGAAAATTTTAAGGCATTCACAAAACTCGAAGTTTTCAATGCAACCGCACTCAGCAAAATATGCAGCTTTCGCCGCCGAGTGTGCTGTGGAGCCAGGGCTGTGGAGTCAGGGCTGTGGGGCCAGGGCTGTGGAGTCGGAGCCGAAAACTTTCAGATGATGAAGCCCCAGCCTAAAGCTTAGGTTCCGGAGCCATAGTTTGTGGGGCAAGCAAGTCGCACAAATCATACAATGGTTTTAAGTTTTTGATCGAGCAAATCATTTTGGAGCCAGAGACAAAAACTTCAAATGCCTGGAGCTGGAGCCAGAGTCTGAAATTCGAGTTCCAGCTCCACAACCCTGGTGTAAACTGCAGGCTTTTTTAGATTGCCAGCAAGTATTAACTTAATAATCGCAAAAAAACAAAGACCTTATGTATAGCAACATGTTAGTGGGTTTGCAACACCAAATCTCAGAGTTACCACTTTCTTCACTGTTCACCTGTACATTCTGTCTTCACATATGTGCCGGCAGTTGTTCGTTTCTTTCTTCTCACATTCATTGATTCCACAATTCCTTTCATCGGCAGAATCACCACAGTCGTTCACTCCATCACACGTTTTGTTAAGTGGGAGGCAAGTACCTGGGTCAAAAAACATTCGAGGGTAATAACTTGTTCAGCTGCAGCATCCCTCTTGGGAAAACATACACTTGATAAAAGAGTAAAACTTAAATCCAACGCAACATTTAGACTTTCTAGAAGCTGGTGCACCAGCGAACAATAGAAAATTTAAGCTGGTGCACCAGCGAAC
>JGI24158J21664_10003770_pt1 | contig 19221 bp, 8 predicted proteins | sample Ectturendosymbi3_FD_21664 | JGI IMG/M metagenome (IMG submission 21664)
TGCAAAATTTTGTGTGAATGTTAGTAGCGCGCAGCAATTTTTAGTAGCGCACACATATAAGCTTTGCCATACAGCATTCATATGCATGAAATATACATGGTAAAAAAACGTTCGCTCACTCCCAAGTTTTTGGTCACGCGGCGCGAGTGCGCGACCGCATTTTTGCTCCCCTGAACTGGACGCTTTTTATTGGACACTAAAACGTGCTGCATGGATCTGATGGGAACTTACCTGAGGGAGCATGTAAATGTATGTTAAGTGACCTGAGAAAGAGATGAAGCACTGCCATCGTTACCTTCATCTGTTTTTACTGAACAAAACATCCTTAGCAATTTGTTTATAGTTCAGAAAAATAAAAGGGTGGCAATGCATCAAATTGCATGGTTGTACTACTTTTTTCAGATACTATTTCTAAGAGAAACAACTCTATCTCCTAACACGCGGTAAGTGCTATCTTCTTTTGGTGGGCCTATCTGATACGTAGTTGGTAGTTCATGAATAAATGCAATATCTAATTCCTCAATGAATGACTTACCTATGAGTAGAAGAAATTTGCTTGTAAACAGATGTCTCAAGCCCACAGAATAAAAAATATTACTAAAACCCTAACACATAAAAACAAAAAATACTCTTTGAATTCATTTGAATTCAATTTTTCAAAACTTGTTTATTTATTCAAAACTAGTTTTTACTTATTTCAAATGCTTGTATTTTTCACATTTCCTCAATACTAGAATTTGGTGGGGATCATGCAATCAAGCAGTTGCCCCGGGAATCACCAGATCTATCTGCATGCCCCTGGCTATTACGATTACAGATGATGATCAGGAAATTGAGCTTTTATGGTTTGAAAAACTTTATGTTGAAATGGATTTTGTGTGGTTCTGAAGGAAGGTATGATAATTTTTGTTTGTAGGATATTTAAATAAATGTTGAATACTTATTGCAAAATTCTAACTGCAGCTGTGTAACAACGTTGATTGTATCAGTTATTGTGAACTTTTCAGTTACTGCAACATGTGCTTTATATGATTTTGGCCTAGAAACTGAGCATTTCCATGGACATGATTGTCGAAATTCAGGTCACGCAAATGCTAACCTGGAATTTCGCACGAGCGTCACTGATCTCAAATATTTCTTAGATTAGTGGATGTGACACATTTCACTCATAGCATTTTCTGAAGGAACAATCGACAAATTTACAGTAAAAGCAAAATAACATTTTCTTTGAAGTTAAATAATTACAGGTAAAGCATTAAATTGCAGCATTTCTTTTATTTTCTGTCAACTTTTCAGGGTGTTATATCCAACAAAATGCTTCGGGATTTTGCAATTTTATATTTGCCTAGCAGTTTTGTATAAAATCATTTGCCTTCACTTTTTCACATGCATTCTTCTGTCTGTTCTTCTCTTTTATGCATTTGTGACTCTTGAGTCTTCCTCAGTCAGTCCTTTATGATGTTTTATTACTCAAAACTCTGAGAGTGCATGCTCTAGAAACCCCTAGTCCCTGCAGCTCGCATCAGCGGTGATTGAAACCAGACCTGACCAGGGAGAGGAACAATAAGAGGGTGCGCTGGATTCGGCATCTTCAAAAGGCTCTGACAAACTCGTGGTTTAGAAAACAAGGTGCAACTCTGGCCAATTTTATCCTGTTTAATAAGAAGATTTTTGTACCCAAAAATTTGTCATTGAAAATCATGCATATTGACACAGATGATCAGGGAACTTTTTGGTTAGTTTTTCCATTTTATTTTACTAGTTGCTACAATTCGAGAATAAATTACTGCAATTTGGAGTGTCGTAATAAAACAGTTTGAATGTTCAATCGTGACCAAAATTTCAGCGGGAATAGCTGCAGGCAAAACTATTAGATTCTTAACTCGACGGTAGTTAATGATTTCCAAGATTCAAAATCCTGACGTCAATTCTGTGATGTCACAGTCACAGTAAGTTTTCAGGCGGGTCTAGAAACAACTATATGCAGGCGAATGCAGGGCCCGAGTCAGCTTTCGAAGCCCCTTTATTCCCAACTCATTCTTCACATCTATGCTGCCATGAACGGGCTGGGTGGGGGGGCCAAAACTGAGTTTGTCCCCGGGCGTGGGAAACCTAGGTACGCCACTGGTTGCAGGTTTTTCTGATACTCTTCCTTAGTGGCACCTGTCACAGTCAGATCGTCAAGATAGGCGTAAACCTTCTTACGTTTATGGCATTTTATGAAGTCGTCCATGACTCGTTGGAGTACGGATACTCCATTAGCCACTCCAAACGGTAGTTGACAATATTGAAAAAGTCTACCATCTACCTCAAACGCTGTCATCGGCCTTTCTTCTGAAAACAAGAGGGACCTGATGGTAAGCCCATTTCAAGTCTATTGAGGAGTAAAAGAAGGTGTTTTGGGTCACTTTGTTGATAACTTCATGGATAGGGGTGAAGGATAAACATCAAGGTAAGTATATCTATTGATGGTGACAGAGTAATCAACACTTGGTCATTTCTTACCATTCGCCTGGTGAACCACCAATACTGGAACTCTCCAAGGGTATTTCGCAGGTTCGATTGTTCCTGCATTGAGCAATCGTATCACTTCAGACTTCATGGAGTCAGAGACTTCTCGATTGTAACTACGCGATTTGGCAACAGTATGCTTACAATCCGAAGCCAAGAATTCGAAAATTCGTGGAGGCGTCAACTTTGCAGAAACATTGAGTGCAAATTGACATTTTAGCGAAATACTGAGAGGATGTCATTTAAGAAACCGCAGATGTCTTCACTGACTCTCTAGCGCGATCCGTTCGCGAGGTATAGCCGATTTTCACTTCAATAGGCACGATCGTGCCTTCTGCGGGCCTTAAATGCCCAAAGATCGCCGTCTGATTTTCAGTACGATTTAGAACGCAGGGTTAGAAATAAAACCATTAGCTTTTAATCGTGGTGGCGCTAGAGCATTTCAAACCGCATTTTCTCTTCAGCATTCTGGTATCTCTTCTTGGCGATCAGGTATAACCAAATTCTGTGTTTACCAGAGATGCCTCTTCGCTTTAAAATTAGAAAGGCACATGCCTAAACCGCCATAACAGAAATGTAACAGAATTCACATCTTAAATTATTCATGGAAATAAATACATCTTTGTCAACTACTGCAAGATAAAGAATACGATGCCATCTGTAATATGCTACGTATCAAAATTTTATGGATTCGGTACTGCATGGCCGTAGTAGTGGCATACCTTTAGAATTCAAATGAGGCGATACGTCATGTTGCGACATTTTCATCTTTGTCCACCTGCAGCTATATCCTCTGAGGAAATCGTCAGGCTCTTGTTTGAAATAGTTTTTTTATATATATAAAATTTGATACAGCAGGTTTTACTTTATAGTTTTTTTCGGCGTTCTGGTTGTGAGTGCATTCTAGCAGTGTTTGCTTCCGCGTTGCTATGCTGGATGGTAACAAATAAAGTTACAGCGCGCATAAGACCTGATCATTAGACTACATCTAAATGAGAGAAAATAAAAAAGCAAAGGTCTTGCTCACATCTTTTTTGTGTTTTAGCACCTATTGATAAGTTTTCAATCACAAGCTGCATTTAGTAAGAGTGTCAGGCGTAGAAATGTTAGTTATGTGGCAGTTTGAATCTTTAAAAATGTGTTTATTGAAAAATATTTATAAAATTTACAAAATTTGCATACCATGCGACGCTTTCTCTGCTGCTGACCTGCAAGAATTTCGGCATAAAATATAAAATCAGACCCAACCGAGATCAGCGTATTTCCTTGGAGCAGAGCGCGATAGAAATAGTCACTGTGGCAAACCTGTCACTGGGCAGCCACAACTTGGAATCACAGAATCGATGAATCTCCTGGAATGAATAGCCTGCAAGAGCTTCGAAAACAGTGACGCCCTCCCAAATTTGTGTAAAGGTATAGGTTTCGATTGCAAAAATATTTTTGTCTCAGATCCAGGGGCGTAACGAGGTTAGATGGCGTCCGGAGCAAGAAGCAAGCTTGGCGTCCTCATGTTCGAACCTAAGGTCTTTCGGAAGCATAAAACTGTATTGAAGAAAGTACTAGTGACATTGCCGGGATTTTTCGGCACTCTCCGCAGTCAATCGGCGCCACAGAGTGATTCAGTGCCCGGGGAGTTGTCCCCCCTTGCCCTCATCGTTACACCTCTGCTCAGATCATATTCTATAGTGACAAAAAACTGCAGAATAAATACGAAACAAAAAAGGACCTAACTCGAAGAGGCACAGTGTAAAAACATACTGCGACGCAAAACAAAAAACACTTCGCGGATGTTGCTGGGAAGTGTTCGCGCTTGAGCTAAAAAATAAACACTACAAATCGTGATCTACATATTCCTGCCGGAGTCGTATAATTATTAAGATGTCCCATTTTAATATGCAGTGACCCAATGACAGCTACGGCCTGCACCGTCGTTTCCTGCCCCTGCATCTTCTGGTTTTGTTCACACTGGCAAAACAATATTAAGAGTATCCCATGTCGCCAGCACTCGATCATATCGATGATTACAAGATGGATTTGGAAAGACAAATCCCTGGATGCCCACCATGCATTTGGTACAAACCTAACAATTCAAGCAAAATAAAAAATTTCTACCAATTTAAAGTAAGCATGACCCGATTGACTTTCCGAATAGGGGGTATGTGCATAAATAAATGCTTTTTTAACTTTCAGAGAATAACGCATTGCTTATTAAGATTATTTGTGTCTCATAGAAAATGCGTAGATCAGCGCAATTTGATAGAAACATTTTAAAGTGCGTTCGACTTTATTTAAAAAACAAGAAATAACAAAAAACGATATTGATCAAAATAAACGCAATTTCTGTTTTTTACAAATCATTGTCTTGTCCTGAAAGCAAAGTGTTCTACAAAGACCACCAGTCATCCGTGCTTATGACACAATAGTCGCGTTCGTTCGAAGCCAACCTAATTAATTTCAGGCCAGCCCAAAATTCACGTTTATTTGAAAGGCTATCGGAGTTGAATCATCATCAAGGTGCGCAAGAAGCGCAAATATTTACTTTGGAGCGAAAACATGCTAGGAGGTCAAGAGCTGGCAAGCAAACACGCAACGATCGTCACCAAGCAACTGTTTTTAATGGTGAAATCAATGCTTTGAATCGTTGAACAATTTTTGTTCGTATGAAGTGATCGCACAAGCTGAAGAAGCTATACCCAATAGCCCTGTAAATTGTACTTTTGTGGACGATAACTACCTTAAAAATCAAATTGCGAGCAACCATCATTTAGATTGAAATGATTATGAAATAATGCACTTCTCTTATGAAATAAATCAAGAAAAATGATGAAAATTATAGCCAAAATAAATGAAGTAAATGACCTATCGTAGAAGCTTCTGCTCAGGATATGCTGGCAAGGCGGACTCGACAGTTTTGAGTGGAGCGAACACGTCCAGTACTTACACTCTTTTATGTAAGGCTCAAATCAGATGGGCAGGTCACGTCCACGGGCCATCGGATTCCTAACACCCGTATCACAAAGCAATTGTTTCACGGAAGACTCATCCACGGCAAACCATCAGTGGATTGCCAGAAAAAAACGCTTAAAGACACCTTGAAAATCTCACAGACTTATGGGAAGACTTACCTGAAAAACGTTTCAAGTGGTGCCTTCTTATCTCCTCAGGTACAAAGTCGAATGCTGGCAACCAGAAGACGGGAACCATGCATGGCCAAAGCAAGAACAACGCAGATTTCAGCAGCAAAGAATCCCTTGTACCTTCCCGCTGGTGCTCATCTTGTGGTAGAGGTTTTGCAGCTCGGATCGGTCGCTCCAGTCATCTGCGAACCCACGCACGCATGGAAAAGAACCTGCCCCAGATTCGCTGAACATCCTCGAACACGAAGGGCGAACAACGACCGCAACGGATGGACAACACACCACACGTGCACAAAAGGGCAACACGTCAAAACAGCAAGAAGATGTAACTCCGGCGGGCATTTCGCCCTCGACAAAATTTTGCAAACAAGCAATAGGATTTCATGAAATAATTTAGATTTTCATAAAATTGTTTTTCATCTTTTGCGATTTATGAAGCCATCCTTTCTGTGAGGGTTGGTTTGAAACCAGGTGTTCGCAGAATAAAGTTGTTAATTTATAATCCCTGAAACTTTTTTGGTTGACGTGGGACCTGCAATACTTTCGGTCTGTTTTTTGCAGCAACGCTCTTTTTAAACAAAGTGTGTACCAAACTTTTATGGCTGTTATTGTGNAAAATACATATTACTGTATTATGGAAGCAAAACGTCACTCTTCAAATGATTATCTATTTTTGCTTACCATGCAAAAACGCGACTGTGGAAAATTAAAAAATGAGGGAATACACGACTATTTCCGATTTATAGACAACTATTTCCAGCTAAACAACCTATTTCCGGTGTTTACACAAAACATTACAAAACGTTTGACGCTGTTAGGTAGTTTTTGAACAAAGTAAGTTTTGTAACTGTGTGAGCTTAAACTATATTTTTGTTCTTATAACTTTGAAAATAGCCACTATTAGAACAAAGACTCAAAGGTATCCTTAGCATCTTTACTTTCTCTAGTAACCGATCATGTTTTATTCTAGCAGCGACCTGGATCTGGTAGAAGCGATTTGGTGTCAAAAGGGACTCAAGTTTTAAAGACAGTTCTGTCTCAGAACATTTTACTGCTTTTAATATTGGCTGTTATAATCTGTACTACACGTAGTTCAATTTACGCGAGATTCACTCAGTACTCAGCAAAGGCACGGCTAACACTTGTTTACAAAATATTGTATTTTGGCTAAATTTTGTTGAACATATACTGATTTTCCAAGTAGCCTGATAAACTAAGTACCTCCGTACCAGTGCTTGACAGATTTCCCGCAACCTAAAATTGCTGTAATACGAAAAATGACTATCTTATGCAGATGAACATGTAAGACAAAAAACAGCTGGTAGGTTGTCTTTTAATAAGCAATAAGTATGCGCAACCTACCGGCACTGGTATGCACAACCTACCAAAACACCCATGCAACTAAGGGGCGGTGCCATGTGGCTTTATTAGATATTCAGTTTTTCATACGTGTTCATCTTACCTCAGATGAAGCAATCTTGCTTTTTATCGCAATTAGTGAAGCAAGAATGGACTTTGCAACCTCAACCGGAGAAGACTTGAGCGCAGTTATCGAGGTTTATTGTCGTAAATCCTTTAGATCGCTTTTTCCAGCTTTTTTTACTCCCTCCCAGGATTTTTGTCAGTGCTCTCAGTAACGCGCTGAATGGCTGCAACAGATCAAACAAATGGAATCCAAAGTAGGACGTGAAAGTGCAGCGGAAAAGTAGTTTGGGAAGACGCGCAATTGGTATGCGAGCATCACGGTTTTGAATCTAGTTGTAAAATCGATACATAGCCTACAGTAAAAAAACGATGCGCACAGTAGAACAATTAAAATTTTATTTTAATGCCGGCAAAAAGTTTAACATTTGCGTGGAAAGTGATTGCTAAACAATTTTTTGCAACGAATATTTCCTTAGATCAACTATGTCCAGCCCGCGGCCCAGTCGAAGGTTTTGTGAGGCCCAGTTTAGGTTTCAGCTGCAATGAAAGTATCCTACATACTGACAACCAGTCCTTTATAATAATCTTGGATTCGACACTTTTGATACAGGTCGTCCTCAGTGCCACCTTATTACGTCTTTTGTCACTGCAGTTAGGATGCGAACGCTTTCAATACAATTAGGTTAAGTTAAACTTTGTTTGATACGATCAAAGTAAGCCTTCAGTGTGCGGCTCTCAATAATATGTCCTTCAATGTGCGGCCCTGGTTGAGACAGTGGCATAATTTTTGGCTCAGTAAGCCATTTGGGTTGGACATAGCTGCCTTAGATCGAGTGGAAATAAGTACTGGCCGTGCAAAGTAGTGTACAGTCAGTTGAGCAACGTAGAACCAATTTATTTCTGACATGCGCAGAATGATTACCATCAGATACTGAAATCAAATATCTGAGACAAGACAATCGCTCGATTTGCGTTTATCCTGCAAGCAAAGATCACAGCCATTTTCACTATGCGGATGCGACTGCATTATATGACATAAGTGCGTGGCAATCAGCAGCAGCTGTGTAAACGACGTTACATTTGGTAATTGCGAAAAATCGCAAGATCTTTTTTGCTATAGACTCGTTGTTAACAGTTGTTCGCATGCAAGATATTGCTGCTTTCTGGATCGCGAAAGAATGATTCACGCATAGTTTATGTGTCAATTTCTATGTGTGTTGAGTGTTATTAGTGGCTTGCGCTTTTGTCTAGTTTTTAGTTTAGCGGTTGCGTCATTTTCAAAGTTATAACCAATATAAAATGAATCATCAAGACAACCGAAAATGAAATAATAAATAAATGGCGTGAAAAATAATGAAATAAATCGAGATGTGGCATACAAGGCTTAAAACGATCACCGCGTTGTTTGACTCAGAGCAGTCAATTTTTATTTATTCCAAGATCATCGTTTCCTCTGCTTTGACACATGCGTGCATTTTTAAAAAGACACAAAGGATCTTTTGATGATGTAAGCCTGACTGCCTCAAAACTACCTTTCCTTCAAAAATTAAACTGATTGGAATTAGCTCCTCACGTTTTTTGTTTACGAGAAACACAAGTTACTGCACGTGCTGGCTGCGTAGGTGCAGTTTGTTCTGCGTTGTGAGCAAGTACCTTACACTACATGTCCATAACGTTATCCTGACATAACTGCAACGGTTCCAACGCAGGTGACTTAATACAAGAGTGCAAACTTTGATGCAACAAAATCAGCTGGTTTCATGGATCAGTTTAAAATAATTTTGGAAAAGTGAGCATTTCTATAAGATAGGCTCTCTTCTGAAATAATCCACTAAATTCTATAAATCTGTGAACAACATTTGCTTCCATCCTTCGAAGCATTTGTCAACGAAGCCAAATTTTTTACAAACGTCTAAACTCTGACAATCGACACCTAAGTATAAAAGAAGCTAATATGTTGCAAAAACGCATTCGAGTGTGATACAGCGTATACGATTTCAGCATCATCGAATTTTCACCAGTTCAATCGGTCTGAGATATAAAAAATAACAAAAGTGAAATAAAAATAACAAAAGCTTGGACTTCGGTATTCTAACATTTCACAGACATCCTGGGTTGTTTTGGAACGTATCTTGCAGTGTTTTAGTTTCATCGATCTGCACGCGTACAACCGCATGTTTAAAATAATTACGATAGAAAAGAATGTAAAAGTGACGCTTTTCTGCGTTGCGCTTAATCTATTTTTACCAGGAAAAATTTGAAACAAAGGAAAACCTCTTACCATTTCAATATTTGCCATACAATATTGTAGCTATACAATATATGCCTCTGAGGCAGCGGTTCCCAACCGAGGTTCCCGGACTACTGGGGCCCGAAACAACATTTTCGGGGTTCGAAATGAGAATTTTGAATGTGAGTTTTATGTTCTTGGATGTACTTTTTTTACAATAGAACCAAGATTTATGAAAACGTGCAAGTCGCATTACTCAAAAGAACATTATCCAGCCTAATTATTCCAGTTAAAGTTACTAACGTAACAATTTAAATTGCTAAATGCTTGCATTGCTATTCCTGCTTTACGCTGCGGTTACCACGCTGAAGATGGCCGGTGATGCAATTGTAAGCGCATTGTGACGTTTAAACGTTTATGGCACAATTAAGGCGAGATTTTTGTTTGATGCTATGTTATTCAAAGTTTCTTGTGCTCAACCATGCAAAATTGCCAAAAATTTAGTACAGATCCCTTTCTATTCTAATGCCCTTTACAACAACGTATTTGTGCGAATCTGGATTTTCCTCTCTACTTCATTTGATAAACAAGTATCGGAACCGTTTGAACCCCTCGAACGATTAGTGTATAGCTCTGAGTAATTGTGTGCTAGAGTATGAACGAATAATTTCAGGGAGGCGACAACAAAAATGTAACAACGTTTGTTTCTAATGAGCAGTAAGGTATGAACGGACAGTACGACTCAGTGTTTTCTGTTGTATTGTCAGTAGCCTGTACTCATTACGAGTAGTAATTTTGAAAATGAAAATACGGCAAAATCAGGCTGTTTTGTGATATCTACGCTTTTTTGAAACGAGGGGTGCAAACGCCAATTTATGTTTAGGAAAGGGGTGCAAGCTTCAAAGAAGGTTGGGAACCTATGTTCTAAGGAAATGTTATGTCTTAAACATCAACAATACTAGAACCAAAGGCAAAGAGAGGTGATTTTTAACAGGTTTGGTCTTAATTGAGTTTAGCCAGTGCTAGTCCTCGGTAGATTTTGTTTTGTGTGTGCGTTTTCTTAAAATAAACCAAGATCTTTACTTTTTAATTCAAGGGAATGTGGCATTTTCAAAGTAAGTGTTTTACAATATTTTGGCAAAAAATCAGATCCAACGTGGTGGTGACGCATAAAAACTTTTGCGCTTGCTCGTAGTGTCGCCATGCCAATGTCAAAATCTTCACTAGTTTCAAACTTCTTTTCAAATTTTGTCCAGTGTTGCGATTTGCGTGCATTCTATTTAATTTGCATACATTGGGATTGACAACTCTGCTAAATCTTTGAAATTAAGACCCTTGGCGACCAAATGAAACGACGAAAATTAATCAAGAGTTCAGCATCTGGTGCAAAAGCATAGAGCAGAATGTCCGATTATTTAATGATCAGTGCTTCCTCTCTTTTGCAGAGGCTCACTTGACTTGGGCTTCTACTTTCGGTAAAGGCAATTTTGCTAACCAAAAAGGTGGGATCGTGCGCATTGCGCAGATCTGGTAATTTTTAAAAGCTGGTTTCAGTTGCAAAGGTTCCAGTCGATGAAGGCGGAGAATCACGGGACTAAAAGTGTACCTCCGGACTGGGTAAGTGTCACTATATGACTGGACAAAACTACAAAAACTGACAAAGATTTTTTAATTTATTTTAATTCTACGAATGGCATGGCAATATTTTGCATTTCTATTACTCAAACAAGAACATTTTGTAAATAATGGTTTGGAGGTTGTTTCAAATCAATATAATAGCATATCTCTTGCTTTCCTCAGTGTATCCGGTAAGGGCTAGAGTAGTGGTCGGCAGGGGCGTAACGAGGGGTGGGCAAGGGGGGTACAATTCCCTGGGCGCGGTATCACTACGGGGGCGCGGAATCACTGCGGGTAGCGCTGAACCACTGTGGGGGGGCGCCGAAAACTCCCAACAATGTTGTCAGTACTTTCTCCAATACAATGCATTTGCGTCCGAATGACCTTAGGTTCGAACATGTGGGCGCCAAACTTGCTTCTTGCCCCGAGCGCCATCTAACCTCGTTACGCCCTGGTGGTCGGCAAAGTGTGGGCATCGGTCAGATTTTGGGCTTTTCAGCACTTTTTACTGGGCCTCGTAACACTTTGTGTTATGGTCGCGTGGCATGCAAGAGCTACAGTCCTGCGCCGGTCGCGTGGGCTAAAACATAGGCTACTTACGTAACAGCTATGGAGTCAATCGATCAGCTGATTGTATTTTTCACGACGTTAAAACATGTCGTGCAACAAAAGCATTACGAGGATTGGCGAAATGACCGCGAGGTCAACAAGTCTTATAGCCAACCCTTAAAAAGAACAAATAGAAAGGCAATACAAGTTTTATGACTATCGCAAAGAAAAGCAAAAGGAAACAACGCATACACACAAAAAAGAAAAAAACAAGACGCACAACAGATCGACTGCAAAAGCGGCGCAAACAATCGAGCCGCAACGAACAGCGCCACAAATATCGAACCAATCGCAGACAAAAGCCGACAATTGCCCAGTTCGAATGGTGCAAGTATGTATATAATACCAGGAAGCAATGAAAATAATGTTTGAAAGAGGAGCTGTTTATATAATTTTATAAATGCATGGTCTATTCTCCATTAGATAAGTCTTTCGGAATGCCATTCCATAGCTTAGACCAACGGTGCACAACCTGCGGCCTTCGATAATGAAATTTGCGGCCGTCCACATGTAATTTAAAATATAAGATATGGCGGCCGTGCTGGCGTAAATTTCAGCAAAACAAACGCAAGGCAAGAAAATCAGTCGACACGATGCGTAACAATCTCGATGGTGATGTCACAAAGAGTTATAGAATGAATAGGCCATTTGACATATACAGGATAAAGCCTATTCTTTAATTAATTAAACGTATCTCATAAATATAACTCGAACTCGCTGGTGGCCGTACTTCATATAAATAAAGTAATGCAGCTGGCAATAGCAAAACGTTGTACACCCCTGGCTTAGACTTAGAGTCGCTGTGAACAGAATGGCGTTGTTGTTTAACGGATTTGCAGGGAATGATTAGCATCTTATTATCCACTTGTCGTATTTGAAAATTATGATAGTTTGATGTTTATTCATGTTCTTCTGTAATTTCTTTTGGTGACATCTGATTGGATATCTACGTATATCTAATACATGTATTTGCAAGTTCGTCTTTATGGATGTTCTTTATCTCCAGGATATAAGTGGAAAGATACATAAATATCTTTTAAGGGTATTTGTTCACTGATGTGAATTTTACCAACGTTGCGTATCGCTCGGTTATTTAATTTAACTAGACAATTTAACAAGGTGTATTTGCAGTGCCCCAAATAAGAATTGCGTAGTGGAGGTGACAATAAACAATAGAGAAATAGACATTACGGAGCAGATCCAAATTTACGTAAGGCTGCACCATGTACAGTGCCGCACCACTAGCACAAGTGTCCTATTTTCCCACATGAGCAATACAGATCCCAATTTAACCGCAAATCTATTGCAACACCTACGAATCTAATACTTTCAACTTCTTCTATTGTGAGACCACCGCAAGAGAGGTTGATAGGAGAGGTTAAAGGTGAAATTTTAGAAAAGAGTAAGAATTTAGTTTTTGTGCAATTAACAGTTATATTTGTTTGCATTCATCCAATTTTGAATTTTTTCTAGTTCCAAGTTTAGTTTTAATTCCAGTTCTGCTGCATTATTATGTAAAAGCAAGAGTAGTGTCATCAACGAACTTACATTTAGCTATTGTTGGCAAGTCATTTAATGAAGATTAGAAACAGCATTGGGCCAAGAATGGAACCTTGAGGAACACCATATTATATAGTATTTACGTTGGATCTTTGTTGGTTAACAAAGAGAAACTGCTTTCTGTTGTTAGGGTAACTTCTAAAAAGGTTGTTTGCAACAACCCGTATGCCATAATGATGCAACTTATTTAACAAAATTTGATGATCTACAATTCTACAGTGCCGAAAGCCTTCTTTAGGTCTAAAGATACAGCAGCAGTGGCTAGGTTATTTCCATTTTGAGTAAGAAGATGATCGTACAATTTTAGCAATGGTAAGGCAGTTGAATAAACTTAACCACGAAGAAAACCTTATGGTTCAGTGCAGATAACACGATGTTGATAAAAAAATGTTTAAGTTGATGTATAGGCTACAAGTTTTTGGAATATTTTACTAAAATGACTTAGCAAAGAAATTGATCTGTAGCTAGAGGGATTTAATCTGGTGCCAGATTTGAAGAGTGGAACAACTTTTGCTTGTTTCAGCTTTTCAAGAAAAACTCTGTTGGAAATGTTTGAAGTACAAAGATTTGTAAGATAGATAGATATGATATTCTTAGTCATTTTGACTAAAGAGATCGGTATGTCAATTGGGTCATTAAGCCTGTTGCATTTGAGATTATTAATTTGAATTACCACGTCATTATGGAGGACTGGGGTTAAGTACAGTGAATTAGGGACTGAAGGAATTGCTGGGGTAGCATCAGCTACAGGTGACGAAATGGCAGATGCATGTTTCAGCTCTTGCTGGAACATTGATTGTTTGACGCTAACGAGGCATTGTTTCTGTCATTATACGGTTTGTGACATTAACATAGCACTAGTATGTAACACGTAATTGAATACAGCATATAGCTTAGGGATTGGGCCTTCAAAAATAAACATGGGCCTTTACGACTGAAAGGGTGGTTTAGACCATCATAACGAAGGTTTGCCGATCACTGGCCTAGAGCAAAGCTTTTGATCTCCAAATAATTTTGCTTCTCTAAGACACCGGCAAAATTCAGCGATATATTATGGGTAAAAAAGTTGTTTCAATTTAAAACTTTTGGTTGCCTAATTCTATACCTCTTTCTTTCTTTGGAGGTAACGAGCTGTTTGTTTGTCCGCAGGCCCGACTTTTCTTAAACGTCTTGCAACTTGCTCATTGTTTTAGAACTGATGAACTTTTCGCCTTATCTCCAAACACTGTTTTGATGACGTCACAGCATAGGCATAGCTGGCCAGGGGGAGAAAGGGGCCCATTCCTCCCCAAATGTTTAGCATATCTTGTCATTTTGTGTTTTGAGAGGAGGTGTCCCAAACAAAATACTGTTACTCGCTTAAGGTCAAACGATTATCCCCCAAAACGTCTTGGGCTGGGTACGCCACTACGTCACAGGCCCTGCCTGCGATGTCACTTGAGTTGGTTCTTCCGCAGAAAAATTGGGAAAGCTCAACTGGAATATTTTCCTTTCCATTGATACTTGAGACAATAACCATAAGAAATGGCCTCCAGACGTTTAGCCTCAGCTTGGCGAAGACCTCTGCTTGACTTGGCATTGTCAGACTCCGGCTACCGATACGATAGTTTCGGACTCGGCAAAAGGCAGGAAGATCGAAAACTGTAGTCTATAGATAACAGTGAAAGTAACCTCTGAGACTGGAAGATCCAGGGGAGGCAATTTTGGGCGATTTCCCCGCAAAAAAACGGCCACTGTCCACGGTGCCTCTTTGAGTAATTGCGTCTCTTTTTGGAAATGGGTTGCTTCAGGTTTTTACTCATCACTTCCCTATTTTATAAAAAATTGCGAAAAAATTAAGGATTGCTGCTCCACACACAGCAGATTTGAATCCACCTCCAGCCTTTGAGGACGCCAAGATCCAGGGTCATAAAGCGGCATTACCGGCTTGATTTTCACTGAGCTGGCAAAGTAGCTTTTCAAAAATAAAGAAGACAATCGGTAGTTTTCAGATCGACCAAACATAATTGTAAACGAAGTCATTATAGCTCTGCTGGTACTTCAAAACTCAGAAAAGGTGTGGCTATTGCCTATTGCTTTCTTGACGCAACATTACTGGCAACATGTAAGAGTACAATCATTACCGGTCTGTATGCTTCTCTTTGTTGAATACTTAACCATAGCAACGATTTTATTCTTGAAAAAGTTTTGTACAGATTTTTCATCAAAACGTATACACAAACTTGCGCTTTATTGCAAGAATTTATTACAATTGATGCTCCAAATTTGCCACATGCTATCTGACCTTTCACAAAAACAAAAGAAAAATAAAAGCAAAATGCCAGGAGCATACAGAAACATTGCTCATGCGCTGGCCAAGAACGAACGGACAAACCTCTTTCAGTCAAATTCTGTTAATGGTCGTTGAAGTTGCTTCTAACTGCAATTAAATGCTTTATTAATCAATTTTCGGCACATTGCTCCAAAAGTTTTGCACTTGACGAAAAAGGGCCAAAAGCTTCTAATCTGGTTTCCCCTGCCCTGGGTCAAAGATCGTGGATGTTCCACTAGCACGTCTTATCAGTGTTGGTTGTGTGCGAACACCTATTCTATAATGCGCTATGGCTAAACATTTTTGTGCTCGTGTGTCGTTCGATTGTGCCTCTGGTATGGAACACGAATCTGCAATAAACGCATAATTATTATTATTATTATTATTATATCGTGCGTATGTAGCTTACGCTTGAAAAATTCATTTTGCGTTCTTGCTCTCTGTTAACTTACTGACTTGATTAGATGAACGTGAAGTTCGATGTTGCTATCATTCGAGCTATTTCGGTAAAAGCATATTTTGTTAGTGTATGTTATGTGATTTTAAAACGGAATCTTTCAGGTTAGATAAAAACTGCTCTCAGAAAACTTTCGCAAGTTTCAATTAATCCATCCAAGTTTTAAATGGAAATTTGCAAGATGCTGTAAGTCCATTTAAAAGTGAAACATGTCTCTCACGCCTCTTTAATCATCTCTTGTGGGTTCATTGGCGCAGACAGTTTTTTTGTACTGTTGTCCAAAATGTTTTAAGATTAATGACTTACTAAGCTCTGACCTGAACATACGTCACTGCTGGATGACCTTGTGCTTTTGATGCGGTCAGGAGTCGATTTCGTGGCTAACTGTCACGTAAGTCAATTAAACTTCGTGCAAAAGACTGCACTTCCACACTCATCGCCGCAAGAAAAATGGGCGTGTGCATTTCGTCATGCCTGACCTTTGTGTGTGGCGCGAAAATGAACCTTGCACTCAATGGAGGCACTGCATGAAAGAGATTGAAATGACTGGAGAATTTTTACACGGTTGGTTACGTGCGGACACTTTTACGGACAAAAAAGCATAGTTAAGGGTATCGATTGTTTTCGAAAGCAGAATGCTTTGTTTTGAAAAAGCGGATGTTTAAATAAATTTTCTTCACATTCTTTTTCTACCATGTCAGCTGCGTTTCAGGTAGTTTTTACTTCCATGTACTTACAATTGCGTAACAATTGTATCTTGCCTGTGTATGAATAAGCCGAGCAGCACGAAGGCTTTCAAATAACACTTGAAGCAAATTGAATTCCTTCACCAAAATTTACTCCTGTACACACTGCACAAAATCGTTTCTTCAGCAGAAAAATGCGTCTTTCTCACGATTGCAAGGTGCCACAGGGAGATAAGATGAGCAGCACCAGTTTTACTGATCTGTGAAGCAATCGCTTCCAACAAACAGAACTGTTTACTCGCTCAACGTCGGGCAGTAAACAACAAGAATTCGGAAATGCTCACACAAAGGTACCTGCTGAGCGCGCTTTGCCAGCAGGTGGACAACACCAGTTCTTCCAACCACATATAGCAAAAGATTGAGCGCTTTGCAATTGTAACGGCTTCCGAAAGTCTTGCACAGAAAAAAATTACTGCTCCCTCACCCGCTGCTTGCGCAAACTTAGTAGGCCAGCGCGATCCTAGCCATGAAGGACAACTGCTGCTTGCTCACGACTGCGTCAATTTATTTTCATCCCCGATCAAGATGTTCTAAACGAAGAAAAGCAGACTTCTCAGCTCTCCACTTCTGAATCAACAAATCTAAGCCGCTGTCCACCATTACATCTCCAACAGAAAGGATTGAGCAAAATTAACCATTCACTTCTTAAATTGTGTTTTGAGAAAGTTCTGCATGCCACAGACCTAAGGTAAGTACAAAAATGCGACTGCAGCAGGCAGTGGCGGTTCTAGAATTTAAAAAGTGGGGGGGGGCAGTGCGGGGCCAAGGAAGAAGTAGGGGGGCAACATAAATGTCGATTTTGCATTGTGATTGTTCGTTGTTTTCAAGATCAAGTTGTTGTTATTATTTACCCTATCAAGCCCATCATTTACCCTATCAAACCCAGCATGCAGTAGGCTTGTGAATATCATTAAATATGGACTATCGCTATTATTCACTAGAGAGACACCTAAACGCCACTGCAGATGCAATCACACACGTGTACTGTTCTGTTGAATATTCTGTGCTAACCATGCAGCTTCCGCAGCAATGCACATGTAAAACTAAACACTTTTTCCGTACACAGTTGTGCCGGCCCCACATGAAACAGCTCCACGAAAGTGACTATAATTCACATGAAAGCGAAATGTTTCCAACCACAAATTTCATCTTGATACAGAGACAAGTAGGCTGACGATAGCCAACCATTTTCGTCAAAACATTCTTACAGCAAAACACATAAAAAATAAGCCATCTGCCAGCGGATTGGTGACGACTGACTAATCCGATTTTGTGGTAGCTTATGGACATTTTATGGTTGTGGTGTAACCATAGCAATGTTATGCAACGACAATTACGAGTGTACAGTGGCGTACGCAGAAAAATTTCACGGGGGATTTCATTGAGTGGCATGTAGTGGCCATTTGTATTTGGTGTGCGCTGTTTGTGACGTTACAACTGCAACAGTTTTATCATGCTACAGAAATTGCTTATGTAGCCAATGCCGTCAGCGCATGCACTGAGCAGCCGATAATTGTTTGGGATATAGTGAACTATCGCGGAACACAAATCTAAAGGTCTGCAAAAAGTAGTGAGATGGTCCCTGGATGCAGACGATAACCCAGAAAACCTAATTATTACTTTTTGTCCCATTTACAGTGTTCCTTGACATTTGCATAAAAATTCATTCCGTGGTATTTGCATTAAGTCGACAAATTTAATCTCCTTTACGCAGTTAATAATAACATATCAAACTCAAGGAGGGGTTTCAACCCCAACCAACCACCCCCCTCGCATACGCCCTTGTAGACTGTGCAAGGATCTGCGTGAGAAGTGTCTGGCGCATTGTCTGTTTGTCTGAATCTGTTTAGGTTTAGATTTAGTACGTATTTCGCTTATGACAAGACAGTCATAAACCAACGCAGGGTTGAAAAGTCAGCTTTTGAGGATCAGTCAGAGGAAAAATCATTGTAAATATTAAAATGAACGAGTTTGGGAATATTCTGCAAAATACGTTTTACGCCTGCTGTTACATCTTGCTGTCACGTACACGCCCTAAACGCCGATGCACACCTATTTGCGGTGCTGCTTTAGGTGTAACTGGTACCGAAACCTCGCTGCTGTAAGTTACGTTGAACAGTTCTCACCCCACGCTGCACGCTGCAGATGGGCATTACACTGCAATCTATATTGGAATTTTATATCATCATCACTTCAATGAAACTCAATCCTTCGATTATCATGTTGACTGTCAATTCATCAATGAAATCATCTAAATCTGTTTTTCAGCTCGTGTCTTTCAACTGAAAGTAGATCAACGTTACCCAATCTTTCACTGATCATGAAGTTTCTGGGAAATTTTTTCACTAATTTCATTTTTGAAAAACTTCTCTCGCATGAAGCGCTGGTGATGGGAAGAGTTACAGCTACCAGTAACAATCAAACGCAGCTTTTTAAGTAGTTTTTAATGAAAAAAATTGTTCGAGAGATATAGGCAGCTTCGACTCCTTCCGAAGCAAAATCTTTGCCAAAGTTATCTCAGGTTTTAAATCATTTTCACTAAATGAATATGATTTGTGAATTCTTTCAAGTGTTTTTCAGATAGAAATGTTTGACCTCCGGGGCAAAGATCTGAAATA
>JGI24158J21664_10003771_pt1 | contig 19220 bp, 15 predicted proteins | sample Ectturendosymbi3_FD_21664 | JGI IMG/M metagenome (IMG submission 21664)
AGTACAGACTTGAAACTTTGGAGATGTCTGCTACACAGGCTTGACCTAATGTAGCTGAAGTTTTGTGTCAATCTAAATAAAATTTGGGAAGTTATTCGATTATTGGTGATGACCGTATTTTTTGTGTCACCCTGTACAATATCAGGCTTGCTTGCTATTGAGAATCCTACCCAAGTTATCTTTTGCATTTCATTCCAAAATGTTGATCTTCTTCAAGAAACTTGTACCTTTTCAGAAAATGGAAACAATCATACTGATGTTGCAATGAAATCCATATTTTTCCAATTTTCTTATGAAACTATTGTTATGTTGCCTATTTCCAGACAGATTGACATTAATTTAAATAGGTATGTGTAGAAATGAAGTTAACATTTATTCAAATTTTGCGTAATTGTTTTTGACTAAAGTTTCAAACAGTCTTTTTAATCTTTCTTACTGAACATAATATTCAGTCTGTTTCGATTTCTATTCAACATTGTTGTTAGCTTTGGAAGCATCGCAGAGAACGTGTTTCTAGAATAAGCAATGACAGCAGAAGCATTTGATTTCAGCAAACAGAAAATTGCTTTAGTGCTTTTCTTCATGATATTTTTAAATATCTTTAGACTAGCGTCTTATTTAGGCTGTTCGAAACACTTTCGTGACAAGGTTTATTTTCTGACAATTCCTATGCGATGTTGTTATTTTTGCAGGTCTAATCAGTACAAGTCCTACATGGTTGCGGGAAATGTTCTCTTCTTTTGTGTACCATCTTTGTTGATTATGGCTTCATCAATCACTTCAGCTCGTTTTATTTGTTTGAAAAGAAAAAAAATATGTGAAGGTAAGAACGATGCAATTTTCGTATATCCATCCATTTTGTTTAATGCGAAATAATGGGATGCAGTTTTAATTTCAATTTTGTTATTTTCCTCGCTGAATCTCTGCTTAGCACTGACTTTTGTCCAGTTGTTTTGCCTGAAATTGTTTTTGTGTAGATGAATTCTTCCTTTTTTCAATTTTGATTGCATAACTTTTTCGTTTCTTCTGACTCTGGACGTATATCAAAGGTGTACGAAAATCGGCAACCCATACTTATCGGAGACAACAAGAAGACAAGCAATTATTCAACTCATGCTTATTGTTGCCAGCTTCGCAATCGGATATTTTCCTATGTCAGGTATGAAACTATTTCGGAGTAAGCTCCCGAAACAGCATTTGAAACAAAAATAAAAAAGGGTTAAACAAAGAGGTCCTTCAATATACGCAAGAAAGAACACCTTAACTATATAAAACATTTCATCCTGAAAAAAGTGCGTAGAATTGGAACATCGAATGAACTGGTCGAAAAACTCAAATTGTTGCGTTCGTGAATGATTTTGCAAAAAAACACGCTTCATTGAATCGTTTTACATTAATTCCACATACAACGTCATTAACGAAAAAAGTTCAGATCCTTTTCCACAAATCTACAAAGTGACGTCTGACTATAATACGAGATTGCATACTTTTGATTCGTTTTGGCTCAGCTCGGCGTACAGTTTGTTTCTTACTGCTGTTATTTTATTCTACTTCACAATCTGTTCTCCGTTATCTACTTTGCCTTTTCAACGTTCTTACCTACTGTTAGTTGGCTGAAACGTCGGTGTCGTTTTCAAAAAAGTTTTAGAACAGTTGAGCAAGAATTTTAGTATTGTTATACTGTTGGCTGCTTCCGCAACATATCAACACCAACTGAAACGTTCACGAAACCGTTTTGCTTAATCAGTCAAACGAAGTCGGTTGCGTTCAGGCATCTTATACTTTCGCTTGTCTTCAAGTAAAAAGTCTCTGCCCGCCACATACTGTTCTAGGAATTTTGAATGCCACCAATTGTGTTTTTGTATTTTTGAGCAAATTTTTACTCGAATCGCTAGGTAATCTGTCCTTTGACCCTTCAAGGACTGTAAAGCTACTTTTGTGGCTTGGAGTCTGTGTAGCCATAGATTTCCGAACGGTAGAAGAAGAGTGCTGTTCAAACCCTCATAAGAAGCTGAAAGTCTCCTATAGGTTCAATTTTCAAGAAATCCGGAAACTTTTGGGTTCGAACGTATTTGGTGTGACGTCATGCCCGGGGATCACGGGACATTTGGATGACGTCATCAATGTCTGAGAAAACATTTCAAGTAGCAATTTTCTTATAGACCAGCAAAAATGGGAAAAACTTTGGAAAAAATTGGTAAAAGGCTGAAGACCTCCTCTCAGCAGCCTTGACAACATATCAAAAGTCCCCGTGCATCCTCATTGAACTTTCACCTCTAGGACATCCTGACGTCATTGCATATATTAATCAGAGAAATGGCCCCATCCGGGGTTATGATTTAATTTAAAACGGTGTATGATTTGATTATTTTTTTATTAAGGGCCCATGCAATGCATTGAAAATTAATGTAAACATAAATAAAAAAAGAGCATGAGATCATAACGCTATTACTTCGTTATGACGTCATAGTGTGATTACATCATGTTGCATTACCTCATAGTCGGGATCATAGGGATTTTAACTGGAATGTCGGAGAACAAAAAATACTCATGAAAGACGCCATTATACTAGCACAAGTGTTCCACAATACTTGGGGACTTGAGTTCACAATATGCATATAGTACAATATATTGCAGTTCGAGTTAGACTGTGCTTACATAACAGGTCATGACTGGGATTTTTTTTCAGAGATTGAAAATCTCTGAAAATTTCCGTCTCAGATTTTCAAATGGAAACCGCCTAGCCTTACAACAAAAGAAGAAAGTTCATTGTTACTAGCTGAGGAGGCCACCGTATTCACAACTTGTGTGCAATGACTGATCAAATGTGACGAAATCTGTCTGCTGTCTTTTGCATTCATTGACTGTGTATACATTTGAAGAAATTGGAATGACATTTTCCGTGGTAGTAGGCCTACTTGACTTCAGCAGCCACCACGTCAATCACGGAATCAACACAGGAAAATACTGCGTGTCCCCTTTCGTCATCGCGTTCAACTGCTGCGTTGAGACTAGTATTTACAAAGGCTTTTTGTTTCCACTGATACGTGACAGTCATCTCCACAAAACAAGCAGTGGTGTTTGAAGTAAAATCTTGGGAGTGGTGATCTCAAGCATTTTCAATTTTGGGGGAAGGATGAAGCACAGACTAGAGTCCTGCGCGTGTTGCGATTTCCCGCATTTGTAGGGCGGATGCAAGAACCCGCAGATATATGCATGCGGGTGCGGGATAGGAAATTCTTTGTGCGGGTAACTGAATATTGACCCAGTGCGTGTGAAAATGACATGAGCAAGAAATTCAATGCTATAGAGAGCTTTCGGTACAAGGGTGTTGGAACATTCTCCAGTGGTGGCGAGACCGGTTCCACCTGCCAGTTATCGAGCAAGGAATACGTTCTGCGTGGTGGCAACTGGCGCTGCTAGTGAAGGAGTTTTAGCATGGCTTGGCAGGTCGTGATTAAAGAGTTCGTCAGTAAACGACATACTCTCTTTCAATAGTACTTTTAAAGCTATAAGAACGAAACGCTCAAGGTTGACCAAAATATTTTATTTACTTCGCAGTTTTGTAAGAGTTTCTGTTGGCTTTGAAATGAAACACTGAATAAATTGCCACTAGCGATGAAAAACGTTGCACGAGTTTTTAGTGGTTTTCAGACCTACAGTGAAAGGTGCAGGTCTGGGGCTGGAGAAGCTTGGCAGGGGCGGAGGGTGGATGTCGGTTTGAAGTCTGCGGCGGAATGGGACATTTCGGCGATGCCGTTTCGGCGATGGACGTTTCGCCGATGGACTGACTTCAGATGGAGGTCATTGCTTCCAAATCTTTTTGCTTACACAGAGTGTCAACCCTGCTCAATTGCTCTGGGAAAGTTTATACTGTTGGCGGGTTTTTTTAAGGAAAATGTTAGGTATCCGGTATGGACCTGTAGGGACCCGATTTCTCTGATTCTAGGAACCCGATGATGATTTTCTCTGATTCTAGGGACTCGATTTTAACTTCTAGGGACCCGAATCGGGTCCCTAAAACACCTTAAAAATACCTGCTGTTGGTATTCATGGCCAAGATGGCCACGAAAATTTGTCAGACGTCCATAGAAAAAGCTTACTTGGCATTTGATTGTAAGTATGTGAGTTGGAGTTTGCCTTTGAGCAAGCTCTGTAATCCCGTTACGCTAAATTCGTGTTCGCGTTCGCCCAGAGGCAATCTCTGGCACCCTGCTGTTAGAACAAGCGTTCGCACTCCGGGAGGCAACTGTTGGCAAGGTTTGGAAGTACGAATATATTCGTACACCGACAGGCAACGGACAGAATGAAAGAACGAATATACTCTTGAAATTAGGTGTGAATGCAATGCGAATAACTGTGCGAAGTTGAAGCAATAATTGCGGTTTAGGCTTAACTTTTGTGATAACTCACAAACGTCTCATGCCAGCAAAAAGAAACGTCACAAGCCATATTTCCTTCCACACATGATAACGGTCGCCCTAAACTTTTCCAAACTTCCGGCGGAAGCGAAACCTTTTTTTTCGTATGAAATATCTGCGACCACCATCGCCGAAACGTCCCGTCGTCGAAACGTCCCATCGCCGAAATGTCCTACACCCGTCGGTGGGGTGAGGGCAGGTTAGAAGTTTGTTGGTACGGGACGGTTAGACTCCTCACATTCCTGTGGGTGAGGGGCGGGCAAAATTGTTCAACCCGCGCAGGACTCTAGCACAGGCACAGTGCTAGATTTTCTCTTATAGTTTTTTTGCGACATATTGTGTGCACATAAATGGATGAACTGTCAGTTAACATTTCTGCTATTCTGTCCCCTTGTTGCACGTTGTTCTTTCCAAAAGTGGCCAGTCCTCTGGGCACAGAAACTGCCTCCTCTGCTAGTACTTGTTTGCTACGCCGAAACAAATGCTCTCCTCATCCATCATGACTGTGTTTACTTTTGAGCAGTCTATAGTAATTATCATTTCTCGACGTCCCCTGAAAACAAGGAAAAAAAACTAATTCTATGACAAAATAAGTACGTTATAAATAAAACACACAATGATGTTATGATTTCACAATGACGAAATGGTGATGTCATGACTTCTACTTCATATCATAATGCAATATTTGTTACATTTTGAGGTAATATTGTCTATGAATCAATGAAGCTGCATGTAGCACGCGAACAATTAAACGACGAACAAGTGCGAAACACTATTTTCAACATCCATGACACTCGTGGCATCACTACGTTGTACCAGGGAAAGCCCAAGGAGGACACATGGGGACTTTTAGTATGTTGTTTAGGATGGTCAAAGGATTGCATTCAGCAACTTTCAGCTTTCTACTCATTTTTTCCGACCTTGGCCAAAAATGACCTCATATTTCTGGAGTATTATTTGTTTAGAGCCCTTGATTGGCCATCTAGGTTAGTGGTTGGCAATTTATTGCCGAAAAAGCGATAATTAATTAAATAAGCACCTATGGATTACTTCATTCATTTGTAGCTTTAGTCCAATCTTTCCCACCATTTGAAGAGCTTTTTGCTGTGTATACATTCTTATAGAAATCTAAGTCGTATACAGTGATACGATATTGATTTTTTCAAATGACTCTGCAAAATTTGCTTTGGAGTAATAGTGATAGATCGAGCAACTTTTTAATTTGTGTTGATGTAAAATCAGCAATGGTTGCGAAAATTAATGAGCAGGTTGAAACGCCTTGTTGAAGGTGAAAATTCCTATATGTTTTATCCATCTGTTTTCACTGCTAATTATTTTTCATTTTCTTGCTGCCTTTTTGCTTGTTGAGCTTGTGTCTTGATTTATGCATTTTAGTCTTGGATTTTCTTTATGTTTCTGCTCTTGCTTTAATCTTTCAAGGTTTAACATTGCTTGCAAATTGCTAAGGATGCGAAGTGTTTCGTGAATTCGATTTCCTTTGGAAAAAATTGCTTATTGATTCAATGTCGTTGTCTTTGTAACAAATATGAAATCTGTAACACTCCAAACAAATAAACGCTGTTTAGCCCACGTATACGTAATGATGTATGACAAACATCAGCTTAAAGTACATATAAAGTTTCTAGTTTGATGATAAGCAATGTGCGCAAAGTCGCTTTTCAATGCAATATTAAAACAGGTTGTGGTAAAGAAAAGTGATTGTTTCCAAAAAGAGCTGCCCAAGCATTTTGCAAACTACTATTTGTTGTATCCGATTTTCAACTTCTTTAGTCCTTCTGCAGTTGATGAATATCGCAAGATGGAGAACTCCACGTGGTTTTATCTATCTTTGAAACATTGTGTTATATGTGATCAACGTTGCGCTGAATTTGACGATGTTCTACTGTGAAATCAGTTGCTGACTGTTGAACATTTGGCCACTCGTGGTTCTCTCAGAAACAATTTGTTCGCAAAATATATCAATGACAAGTTTACTTCGCACCGCTGCAACGTTTCACTTTTGTCATTTGCGTAAGGTGATTTTTACGTAATTGATGATTTTTCGCTTACAAGAAATGAGAATCACATCAGAAATAAATAAATCAGTAAGCGGAAATTGTCATCCAAAAGCTGCAAAAACGTTTTGTTGCTTCTGAGTGTATCGAATACTGAAATTTTGGAAAAAAACGTGCCTTTCCAAACCGAGTCGTCTATTGGTGGGCTGTAATGATTGGACATATTTGCCTGCGTTTGAGTGAATGCTTGGACCAGGTCTTCTACAACCTTGGTTCAAGGTAAACTCGATTATACCGCATTTTGTTTGTTTCTAAGAACAATTGTAAAGTTTTTTCGTATACATGACAATTGTAAAGTTTTTTTGTATACAATGTTTGATTGAGGGTCAAGACACGAAAAAACAGACAATGACAATTTATGTTGTTGGGATTCTGTCATAATGCAGTTATCGCAGTTCAACTTTGAAAGCGCAATAGATTCTCCTATAACGTCACTGCATGGGACCAATAAAAAGCGCCGACGAATTGTCGTCGTGGCGTTTAGTCCAATGCCAGAGTCTGGCAAGAATTAAAATTTTTCTTTGACCAGGATTGCCGTTGCTTCGCTGCTACGTCTTGCCTCATAGTAAGAAATAAATTTGTCTTTGTACTTCGTAAGTGCAGTCAAGATCTTTGTTGGGATATCGAAATCAAATGCACGTTTTGCCAATTGCGTATCATTTTAGCTATTGAACGAAACAATGATGTGGTATATTTTCAACAAGTCAACCAAAGAACTCCTCAATTCCAGGCTTTGAGCACATCAGGCCCCGGTCTATCAACATTTCTTTCCTTCTAGGGAGAGACCTTGAGATTTTTTCAGAGAGTTAATGCTATTTCGTTCACAAAAATGAACCAGCCTAACAAATACAAAGCCTGAGAATTTTAAGTGTTGAGTCGTTGATATTCAAAGTAGATTTGAACAAGTTGCGCTAACATGCATATACAAGGAAAAAGTACAAGGATTTTAGTCTTATCAAATAAAAATTACAGAAGGTGAGTTTGAAAGAAAATCAAAATTATAACCTTTCTTCTTTAAACGTAACTGCTTGTTTGGAAACTGCGACCAAATTTAAATGCGTCATTTCGTTTTTTGTACCATGAAATTTCTATCCGACACCCCCTTTTGCTTGCTAATAAAGTACCTGTGCTACAGTAGTTACAAGTAATGCTCATTGTTTGCATTTACAGTTGCATGAGAAATGAAACTATGAAGACCCTGCGGAAGATGTGCGGCTATAAAACCATACACAATAATTCTGGTAGAAGGTACAGCCGTCCTGCTTCTGAGGCAAACGTAAAAACAGTCGCATCATCAAGAGTGTAGCCCAGCGGTTCCCAACCGGTGGGCCATGGCGCTAGCGGGCCACAGGCGGTTTTGGCCCACTAGCGGGCCACAGGCGGTTTTTAGGTGGGCCATGGCGCCGTTTAGCATTTTGATATGTTCAAATTCATGATATGAAGCACCTGTTGTGAACCTGAATTATCGCTGACGACGCAATGTCGTTAAGCCGGTTTTCTGTCAAGCTTTCCATCTATTTGTGTGTTTTGAATCGCCAAACACATCAGGTTGATTCAGAATGTATGATAGTAAGCTGAAATGCACGCATCGAGCAGTATACAACAACTAGAATCAAATATTAGTGGTCGAGGAAAAATAAAATTGTATCCAGTCTCCAAAATAACCGTTTTATATTCCATTTGGCATATTTTTCCGACATATTTGAACAATTCAATGGAGTTGATCTGAAACTACACGGAAGGGGAAGGACCCATGTCGATTTCATTGACACTCTCAGCATATTTGTGGAAAAAACTTGACAATTGGAAGCGAAAAGCTCAAGCAGGAAGTTTAGCTATGTACGAGATTGTGCCACGACAGCTGGAGATGAAGTGAATGTTGATATAGCATCAACACCTTGGGGGGCTTTATGAAGAATTTGTGCTGTACTTTCTCGAAATTATCAAAACAACTTGGATTTGGTGAAAAATATTTTTGTTGTTCCAGTCGAGGATATTGCAGTACGTATGCAAGATGATCGAGCTTCAAAACGATTCTGGGGCCAAGTACGTTTTCAAAATTGTGCAATTTGCGATTTTTGGCTGCAAGTGTCTGATAGCATGGGCGTCGGAAGGATTTTTTTCAGGCCGGGTCCACTACTGGATTGTTACAAAATTTTTTCAAGGGAGGACTGAAAGTGGTGAAGTTTGTTTTTCCTACTTGAAACTAAGAAAACAACCTTTTTTGCTGAAATTTTCAAAACCCAGGTGGGGCCGAAGTCCGCCCCTGCCCTCCTTTCCGACGCCCATGTGTGATAGGTATCCAAATGTTAGAAAGCTTTCAAAAAGTTTCTTCTTTTCCACAGCACATCTTTGTGTGAATCTGGATTCTCTACCCTTCTGCAGGTGAAAATAAAAAATCGAAAGAGACTCGACTTTGCAGACGATCTTAGATGCGCTCTTACTACAACGTAACAAAAAATTGACAATCTGGTCGAAAACGTCACACAAGAGAAAAATTCCCACTGAAGTTTATCTCGCAGTCTCCTTTGTGTTGGTGATGCTAAAATGAATTTCGATGTATGATCGTAAAGCACATATTTTGTTTGCTCATATTTGTACCTAAATGAAGACTGAGAGTCGATTTTTCTGTTCTTCTATGATGGTGGGCTACAACGTTCTGCTGGAAGCGGCAAGTGAGCCATGGCATTAAAAGGTTGGGAACCACTGGTGTAGGCGTTAAACTGGTTTACACCTAAACATTTTGTATTTTTCGAAATAAAAACAAGATGTCACAGACATCGTTTCCACGTGATTCACAAGCGAAACTTGATTTTTCAGGGCAAATGCAAATTTTGCTCTGCTACGCACGTTCTGCAAAAATTATCTCATCAACGTGAATGGAACGCCAGACAGCTTTTATATAAATCAAGACGTGGTGTAATTTTCCGCTGCTGTATGTTCGCCCAATAATTGGCAGTCGCATTTTTAGCATGCCCTTTTGGAATGGTCGCGACCACCTCCTTCTTTACTTGTTTACCGTAGATCGTATGTGTTTTATCGGTCTAGTGTACGCTGCTTATCCAATCTTCTCAGCTGCGTCTTCAGCTTGAAACTGGTTTTCTGATTTTTGTTTTTTTGATTTTTTCGTTTTGATATTTTCTTGTCAGCTTGCTGCGCTGCTACAGTATGCTTGCTCAAAATTATACTGAATTAAATCCTGAGTTATTCTGAGAGAAAATCTGTAGTTCATTGCTAACCAGCTCACAACCACAAACAGATATCTGTTGTCAGCAAAACTAGACGGTGGTTCTAAGGTTAAATAGGATTGTTTAGTCTGCCCTGCAAGCAGCAAAAATGATGAAAGATCGTTCCCACGCGTGAACCTGGAACAATTTAAAGCACGACTCTACTGTTATGGTATTTTTTTAACCATAACATGAATGTTATTCAGAGTGTTAGTAATTGGAAATAGCAAACTGAATGTAAATCGAACGTATTGAAATTGTATGTGTAAATTATAATTAACCGTGATGAAGTGTATGCACTAATTACATGATGAATTACAGAAGGACTTAAAGACACAGGCCATGATGATCTGCGGCAACAGGAAACGAGACAACACAGCGCAGCAATGCGAAGCGAACTGCTCAAGGTCGAAAGTTGAAACACGCAACGTCTCGATCAGAAATGAGAAACTCTCTGCAGAAGAAACTGTCGATAAACGGTCTAAAGAAACGTCCTGAAGGATGAGCATGTAACGACAGAACTGTCCATGATAACGACGAACAAAGGAGATCATTAAAGTGAAGGTTCGATTACGTCAACAAAGCATTACAAGCAGCGAAACATTCCAGTTGCAAAGTCGTGCGAAAGGAAGTTAAGAAGATGGTGCAACGATGATGAAACAGCTCAATTAATGACAAAGCTGTTGAGTTAAAGTCTAGTGCATCATGAGGGATCGAACTATGAATGTTTGTGTTGTTATGATTGTATTATCGAACGTTTGTGTGAAAGTCAAACATCTAAATCATTTTAATAATCAATTAGTTAGTCAAGATATAGAATTATCCGAGCATGACCTGTGGTAAATGCTATGCAGTAATACCTGTATTATTACCGCAATAAGCAAACCCATTGAACCATAACCCAAGCGGATTACGCAAACTTAGACCCTGTGCAACGATGCATAACCAACCTCTGACGTTGTGCAAGTCGAATTACGACATTCTAGTGGCAAGATTGATTGACAGGACAAGTCAATAACATTACGTAACCCTGTGCCATCACTTGATTGACAAGAAGCGAGATTTGATTGACAACTACAGTACAAAAGTCTGAATTTCGCAAAATAGGAAGTGTTCTTACGTCAAACACGATGTCCCTACGACAAATATGACCCGATAACATGTTATTGAAGGAAATCATTATGAAAAAAACAGTCCAAAAACAGGCATCAAGCCAAATTATTACCGAGCTGACTAAAAGAATAAACCAAAAAAATTACAGATGGCAAACACCTCTGGATGGCAGAAAAGCATGAACAAAGTCACGAGAATGTCTGAAAGACAATGTCACAAGACCTGAAAACTTTAAAACAAACATGAATTACAAGGCGCCACGATCCCAGGACATTGACGCAAAAGGAAGTACCCAGGAAGCAAGAATCCAGGCGGTCAAGGGTATAAAAGGATCCGGCGGGAGCCCAGAAAATGGCAGAATTAAGTTGGGTACCCAGGACAGGTTCTACCTTGGTCTTTACTATTACAGTCAATTTCTAAATATGATCCCTAGAAAACAATGGGATTATGTTTTGCGCATAAGAGAATTTAGGGCATAAGGTTAGGGAAAGCCAAAACAAGAAATGTTTGATTTTCTATCGTATTGCAAAGTGTAATGAACGTCGAATAACCGTGTAAAAGCGCAATTATTGTATATATTAGTCGTTGGTCAATGAGAGAACAATGCTTTATGTGTTAAAACCATCACACGACTCCAGGAACTGCGTTAGAGTAGTTTCTGTTAGTTACTGTGCTAGTGTTAAGTATGAAAAAGAGGCAAGGAGAGTTAGAAACATATGGCAGTCTAGTTGAGGGGATGGCTTCGACTGGATGAAAAAGGACTCACCACTTGCAGGTTAGTAGAAACGGTGTGATTAAATAAATCATAACAAAACTAATCTAATTTCAACACTAACTACAACGGGCATTAGCAAGGTGTTGTAACACTACGAAAGGAAGAATGCAAATAATTACTTCGTAGTTTTAACGCTCTGCAATTGAACTTTTACGCATTCATACCTCATACTGGCAAAGGTAACTTTTTGCAGTGAACCAAATACAGCAAATGCGTTCGAAAGCAACTGTATGTTTGTTGTTTTGCTGTTAATTCGTTGCTGGTTTCATGCTTAGACTTCTCCATTCTTTAGTTTACAATGATCTGTATGTTGCTGTTTGTCGTAGTTTGCCAGCAGTACCCTTGCTTTTAACTGCGCTCCATTTTTCTTGAAAATGAATGTGGGATCTCTATGATGCAAATTAAAAATGGATTTATGTTGCATGTCTTGAAATAACCAAACTTGCCCAATTTACGTATCGATAAGTTGACATGCATATCTTTGATCACAATAAGAGGAAATGCATTCGTTCGTTTCTTTTTATACTTGCTTTTCCTCTGGGGAGGTTCGCGGGGTTGCAGCTGACATAGGTCCTAGAAATACTTCACGGTTTTCAACAATTTCTGGTGATTCTGCTGGATCCACACCAAGGCGGCACTAAGTGTGGCGGCGATATCAGGACAGACGAAGGCTAGGCGCAGCGTGCGTCACGAACACGATGTGTGCTAAGAAGAGCACCTATGTGTATGTGGCGCGAACAAGGATTGCAGCTTGTAATCTTACTTGCTGCCACAGTACTGAGCTTTGCGAACTTACCGCCCGAGTCCTCCGCTTGCAACAGCTCTTTTGCTCATAACTTCAGATTTCGTCTGTGCGAAGACGTGCAAATTATTCGCCTTCGTCATACCAGCTCATTATACATCATGAAAGCGCATCGGTCGTCGCGCACGTGACCAACGCCCGCGCTCGGGACTTAGGCAGAGGAGCCTGTTCAAAAACACTCCACAATGTCCACCACACCTATCCACAACTGGAGGCATTAGCTTTCAGTTATAATTTTGTCATTCTTCCATGCTTCTTCCATGCTTAGCGATGTTTCCATCGTGTGTATTGAAGTCTTCTGAAAGGATGAAATCATTCGTTTCATTTACGTGTGTATTTCATGTCACCCAAAGTAGACGCACTCTGTGTTGGCCCCATTCTCATCCCCAGACACGTAGAAGGCGCTCGTTGTGCTCCGCTTGTGGGTAACTGAAGGGAGAAGGTTGCAAATTTTTCGAAGTGGCCCCTCATCCTGAAGCCCAAGCGCGTTACCAAGGTGACGCCTGCGACGACCGATGTGCGACGGGGTTGATTGATTGGTATTAAATCATGATGGTAACGGCCCAAATTGCACCGTTGGACAAAGCGGTTGCTTTATTTGCACAGAATAGTGTGTGCAACTGTGTGTTCCAAGCGAATGCGCTGCTGTGGGCACATTCGTGTAGGAGAGACGTCGAATTGAGTACACTGCACTTGAAAAGGAAAATTATGTTTTGCGCTATCACTTTCCTTACTGGCACATAGTGAACGATGTTTTGTTTATTTTTTGCCTCAAAATCACCCAGGCCTTCTTTGCGCATGCTTAGTTAAAATTTATTCAAACCATTTCCCAGTTCTTACATTATAGTCATAAGCGTGAGAGTCTCTCGGACAAAACAGAACATTAACATGATTTGCTGTCATGATTCCGTGAAATCAACGTGTCACATGAGTGTATATTGTGAGCAGTTATCCACAGCACGCATATTGTCACGAGTCAGGTGCACGAGTGATTTTGAATCGTTTCGAACTTAAGGAGTTTTGACAATATATAGTGAGATTCAAGCAAAGAACGGTAATTTTTGAAGAGTTTATAAGTGCAACATTCTAACAGCAATCACAAGCTCTAGCTTTGCAGCACGATGTTTGAGGAATCTCCTTCCTGGTCCTTCCATCTTCTTGCGATGATTCAAGCTTTTACTCATCATTTAAGGAATAGTGAGGTCACAGCAGTGACCCACACAAAGCGAATTAATCGCAATTTATTTGCACAAGGAAGATAGTTTCGTGAGTTTCAAATTTTTGAATAAGGACTGAAGATGTGAAACTCACAAAACTAGTTTCCATGGGCAATAAAAAAACATTTTAACAGCTATCGCTACTTGAAAATAAAAGCCTGGACACTTTGATTACCCACTGATACTGAGCTTATTGCGGAGCGCATTTGGAAAGCGTACAATGTAGAATGGCATTTTACGACTTTTGCCAGTTTAACTTTACAAAAGAAAGGGTCTTTTCTACGCTGTTTCCTTAGATTTGGAGAACTAACAGATTCGATTCCGTAACAAATGCTTTTGTCTGGAAATACGCCTTGATTATTAACAATCTTAAATGGCTGGATTCATCAACTTTGCAACGTCCTAAAAACCTCGATTTCAGTTCAAAAATTTCTACAATTTGCTTAACTGTGTACATTTTAATATGTGTTTCATTTTTCCAATATTTGCAATTGCATACGCGATCCAGAAATTTTTATTTGTTATAGTTTGCATGAAAAAGCGATGAAAAGTGTGATTCATTAGCCGGTTTTGTAGTTTTATTTGTACATTTCGATGGAATGAAAGAGCATTTTGTCTAAATAAGGGGATACATGGTGACGTACAATATGCTCAGACAAAATGGCGTCTATTTAAACTTCCACTTGCAGGCGGTAACATCTTCAACAATTTCTCATTTTCTTTTAAACTTGCATGCTGCTTGCGATAGTTCCAAAACTAAGTCAATTTGTCCGCAAAAATTTTATTATTTCTTTGTTTTCTTGCGGTGACATGTTCAGATCTAACACAAGTTAAATCCATACGACATGTTTCATAATGGCTTCCCCCGGGGGATGCTAAGGCTGGGCAAACCACGGCGTGCCTTAAAACTGGTGATAGCGCAAGCATCCCATAATGATTGACAGTTTATTTGCATTTAATTGACCGTCAGGTTTCTGCAGCTGCGTCAATAGCCAGCGGTTAACCACAGCTTGCCACTAAGACCGATGTTTCTACACAAGGAGTAAAGACATGGTGGTTTGATGTTCTCAAGTATCGAGTTTCAGATGTCGTGTTCGACTTGACGTCACCGTACATCGGTCCAAAGCTCTGCTTGGGTGAATCGTCGTGTAATAAACGTCTTTCCTCAACATTACAGGAAGCTGTTGAAATTATCTGAAGCGCATGTGACTTAACAAGTAAGTATAACGCAATGATGTAAACTACAGTGTAAAGATGCAAAATCCCTCATAAGTTTTCTAACAAACTGAAACAGTTTATAATCTAAACAATTAAAAATAGTGGAACGTAACACCCAAATAATGTTGAGAAAGTGCAAATGTTTATTGAAATCTCTTTTGTGAGGAGCAAAACGTAGAAAAATATCCGTGCATGAGACGTACACAAGTGGAATTACTTGTCCAAGTAGTGTGATTTATTATGTAATCATCCACAACTGTGAAGTGCAGTTTAAACAATACACAAAGTTTGGTCACAAAAAGGCTAACAAATTGCTTGAACATATCATATCGAGTTTTTCTGTTGAAAACTAAACTGTTTAGTTTTTGTTATACCAAACTAGAAATGTTTGATCTTCCCAAAACCGCTTTGCAAAACAACATTTCTCATAAAACAAAACATGTTGAAAAAGGTGCCAAGATGTAGCGAAACCCTTTCATGAGTAAAAATATTGGAAATGCTTCAAATATCTTAGTAGAGGACACAAGGTTAAAACAACGCAAAGCCATCATAACGATTCCGATTTCCTGCAGTAACATGACCAATCGAAAACTAATGAGAGTCAGAGGTGTGCGCTGGAGATCTGGAAACCATGTAATTAAAAATATCATTCGTTTGCTCAAGGCGCTGAAACGTTCGTTGAGCGGGAAGCATGCGTGATGTCACGAACGGTAACTGTTTTCGCCGGGACGTAATGGCGATACAGGTTGTTTAATTGCTGCCTGTTGCGAAATTCCTTTGAAGTGTTGAGTCTGATAATAACCGCTTTTGACTTCAGCTTCATGAATGTGCTGAGTTGCTGGTTTACACTGGTTCATATTCTTCTCAGAACCATTAACTGCAGGCGTATGCCAGAACGAACTGCTGCTTATCGCGCCGTACGTTGACGTTGTTTTATTTAGCAAGAGTGATAATGACAGAACAAGTCTGTGGATTGTATTGTCTTTTAGCTTGAAGTGCACCTGCATAGGAAATAACGGAAGGTAGCAGACGTGAAAATCATAAATATTGGAAAGGATTTCTTCTAAACGGTGTATCAATATATGTGATATGTTTTTTATTCAGATCGCAGTAGTAGTATAGAAAGCATTATACGTGTGGCATACGTTAGAATGCTATACAAATCCGTCCTAAAGTCCAGAAAGCCAAAACGCATTTTTGAATCATGTAAACTTGCTGATGATTGTAGACGTTTTCAGAAACTCAACATTTATTGTTTCAACAAACGGCAACATTTTCACTACAAATGTAAAAGATCATTTGGTTACAGGGAAATTAAAAATCAATAAAAACGTGAAGCTAAAAGATTTAAATTACTTTCAAACAAAATAGAAAATACTGAAACTTTGTAATAATCCTTGACTATTCTCTGCCAGCAGGCAAAAAATTGTGTATTTTCTTTACTTTGTTTCAGCACGTGATTAGCTGCTTAATTACAAAGAATGAAAGTGATGGTTTGTTACAGAAGGCATGCTAACTTAAAGCTTTGTTTCCAGAAAACACTAAAACCACTGGATAAGGTTCATCTTACTGCAAAATCCCTTTAACTACCGCAGGCGATACTTTTTGCAGAACTTTGCACCATTATAACTCGCCAGCCAATTCAGCTAGCGACCTATTGAAACTCTCTAAAGATGCAGCAAGTCCAGTAGGCTCGATTAGAAAAATATTGGAAATTTTTGGATTTGAGGTTTTTGTGGGTGATGTCATAATTGAGGTTGGTTTTAGGCCATTTTGGCCCAGCTTGCTGGGCCCTGGGCTCCAACACAAAAGTCCAATGTTGTGACCAAAGTTTTGCTTGGAGACTAGGCTAGAATGCGAGTCATAATAGCTCTTGATTGCCTTTCTAGCGTTTGTGGTTCAAAAGTTATTGCGTAAAAACAACATTGTACGATCATTCTCATAGGAGATTTAATTTATTGTTTATTTATTTTGCGGTTTTTAGGTCACAACGTGCCAACCACAAATACTAGAAGGCCAATCGAAGGCTTCAAAGATGCGGATTTTCGCCGCAGTTCTTTAAAAAAAGAAACAAAGCATTATTCCCTGGGGTTGTTGGGGCTCAGGGCCCGATGAATTTGGCCAAAAAGCCTATACCTTCACCTATTGTGACGTCATCCTGAAGAAAACTCAAGTCCAAATCTTTCCAATTTTTTCATCGAATCTACTAGACTTGGCCTATCTTTAGAGCAGGGGTTCCCAAACTGGGGTAAATTTGCCTATCTGAAGGGGTACATTTAAGGTTAGCAATAGAAGGGAAAAATATGTTTATACATTATTCATTTCAAGTTATTTAAACATATGAATTTGTCCGAGCCGTTTCATGTTAACAATGGGATTAGACAAGAGCGAGTAGCCTATTGAGTCCATGCTTGTTTTCTGTATATTTGGATGATTTATATTTTAAACTAAACAACATTAAAGCTGGTCGTCATAGTGGTAAAGTCTCATTGAACCACTTGATGTTTACGGATGATATTTGTGTTTTGTCCAAGCGTACGTGGGTTGCAAAGTATACACTTGACGCGTGTCAAGCTAATGCAGAATCGCATGGAATTATTTTCAACTGCAGCAAGACTGTTTGTATGACATTTATGGCTAATACCACAAAAGGCACTGTTGTCCCGATGCCGACACTGGGTATGCAAAGAGTAAAATCTGTTTCCCACTACAAACATTTGGGGATTGTATTAGATATTGAGTTTTCAGATGACAAAGACATTCAAAGACAACTGTGATGTCAATATTATGCAGTAAACAACTGCGAGCTTCTTTTTCTCGATGTTTGAACGCAGTGAAAAATGTACTTTTTCCTTCCTTCTTTACGTCCATGTATGCACCACAATTATGGTGTGATTTCATGAAGGCATACATCCACAGATGTGGTGTGGCTTATAACTTTGGTTGCAGAGTTCTGTAGAACCTGCCGTGGCGAGTGAGTGTTAGTAGTCATCAGGTTCAACGTAACATTCCTACCTTTGAGGCCTTATCGCGAAAAAATGCGCACCTGTTTCTTGAAAAAAGTCCTACAGTGTATGGTTACGCGCTTTGACGCAGTCAGATTGTTTATATCGATATTCATCCTTATTCTTTGAACGTTACAACCGCATTTTACTTTGTGAATGAGTGTCCAGAGGTTACACTGTTAGTTTGAGGACGTTTGCATCCCACAACGCATTCGCACTTCACCAGGCCTTAGCCAGAGTTGGACTCTATTTCGTAACATGCGATTTTCATGTCCTACTTTGGATGTAGCATTGTACAAAGTGTTACGAGTTAGCGAAAAACTATGTTAAGACAGTGTCTGGGATGTAGTGTTGTAGGAAGTGTTGCAAGTTAGCGAACAAGTATCTGTAATCCTGTGGTCCTACCACCAACGCCGTTAAAAAAACGATCTATGTCTGTTATTATCAACCTGTGTTGTGCAGATAGTGTGTGCTCTATCGACATCGTGTCTGGTTCAAAGATTAAAGTATTAAAATAAATAGCCTATCAGTTATGACTATTTTCAAAAATCATTATATGCTTGTTGGTAAATATATTTTTATCATCTTCCTCAGCCTTTTTGTCAAAGCAATTTTTAGGGGCATGGACGTCGGAAATGGGGCCAAGGGCCCAAGGATTTGAAATTTGACATTTTCCTATCAAATTTTTTGCAAAAATATTGTTTTCTTAGTATCGAATGGTGAAAATGTAATTTTACCACTTCTGGCTCCTCCTGAAAAACATATTTGGCCCATCCCTGGAAAATCCACTAGTGGCCATTTCCTGCAAAAATATTTTTGGCCCACCCCTGGAAAACCCACTATTGGCCCTCCCTGGAAAAACATCCTTCCGGCGCCCATGGTTAGGGGTACATGCTCATCTATCGAAATGCTGAAGGGGTACATGGCCAGAGAAAGTTTGGGAACCCCTGCTTTAGAGGGTTTGAACAGCTCTCTTGCTCATCCAGCTGGTGAGTTATGGATGAATAAACCTGGGCAAATCGCGGTAGTGAAAGGATTAAAGCATTATTATTAATCATGAACACCGATACGTATCATCACATTGAAGTTACTCAGAAAAAAGCTCAATCAACGTTTAGTCCACAAACGCAACATTAACCCCTTAATGTCCGCATTATTGTCCACTTGTTGAAAAAATTATTTCTACTCAAAATTATTATCAAATATGAGCCTAAAAACTAAATTGTCTGTTATTTTCCTATTCTAAGCTTTATTGGGGGGAATGGATTCATGTGCCGAATTGGGGACACTGGTCGTTTGGGCCAGTTTGCATGGAATTTTGAGTTTTAAAAAAATACAAGTATATTTTTATTTTTTGTCAGTATATT
>JGI24158J21664_10003772_pt1 | contig 19218 bp, 9 predicted proteins | sample Ectturendosymbi3_FD_21664 | JGI IMG/M metagenome (IMG submission 21664)
TGTGGCAACTATTTGTCCATATATTAATAATTATATTGATAGGATACTATCATTTATATTATATATATTGTTTTGCAATACTGTTTGAGATTTTTGCTTCTACTCGAGTATATATCACACTGTCGTTACGCATTAGCTGTAGTGAATTTGTAAAGGGGTATTGTGAATATAAGGTTCGAGCTTTGGCCTACCATGGGAATGTTTGCCATACTCGACAGAAATCTTGTGCGTTTTTCAAGTAACTGATTCGTATCACTGAAAGATTCCTTGTTACTGAAAAAAATGACAGTTCTATTAAAATTATTTTATCTCATTTTTCACGCTCACAAGCACAGTGAAAGCTGAAGAAATAAATTCCTATAAAATATGACCAGCAGTAGAGAGTGAGTACATCATATAGAGATATTTTTAGAGAAATTTTAAAGAAATTTTTGAGTCAAACTTTATTTTAACCCAGAGTAAAATTTCCATTGTTTAAAAGTTGATGCAAGACAGCGGGCACTTTGTAGGGACATTTCTCCTTCCGGCCTTTCACAAGAACAACTGGGGCGGAAGTACTTTTTTTCAATCTACAGGAATTTTTCAATTTCGGGTTACAATGGATTTTTGGCGAAGGTTGGCACATTAAAAAAATTTTTTTGTGATTTATTATTTATGAACTCACTTGTAACAGAATTTGTAAAGGCGACAATCTCCCTGATGATATGTACATTTCTGCATCGATAATTTCAGTGGTCAAATGTTTTGAACTGAAAATAGTGCGTAATTATTCATTATGTTAAGTAAAAACGTAGTAAGGCACATTCTAGCAAAAGATAACCACTTCTCAGCCGCGTTAGTCATTTGCGAAGCTTCCTCAGCTCCTCACACACCACCCTGTCCTCTGCATGCAAATTAAAACAGTTAATATTTGCTCTGCGAACTGATCAACCGATTTGTAATGTGGCAGTTGTTGATTGCAAGACCTGGACATGCTGAACAGAAGGCTGAAGTTTGCCGCTCAATTTAAATAAAACAAAAGTTTTGATGAAAAGTCCATCGAAGATATATTCGCGACTTTGCTGCACAAATGGAGACAACCGCGAGCGACTGTTTTAATCAACCAACACAAGCATGTAAATGAACAAGTGTTTGGCGAGAGAGATGGCAACCTAATTTGCTAAAATAACTTGCCGAATGCCGCTAACGCTGAAGCCCGCATGATCAAGGATCAAGACAAAAACATAAAATTAAGCGTGCTGTTTATCTCTTTTTCAAAAAATCACAGTTCCCTCAGATAATTACTTAATCAATGATGCACACAACAGTGGCGGCACAGCAATTACTATGATTTTGCAAACGTCAAAACACATCCAACCACGTGTGAAATCTTTGAAGAGTGGAACAAATGCTCTTATAAAAGTAATGCCAGCGGTAAGGGACTTTCTCAGTTTAATAGTTTAATGAATAGTTTTAATTCACCGCTGTGTAGTCATTTAATGTGTATTCGGGCTCCATTAAATCTGAGTTAATGACTTGGTTGCTCTGACCAAGCTATGCATTGGCAAGGTACCTTCGCCTCAAATGGAACGATTGCTTGTTTGTGTGGGCGCTGTTGAAAGCTCTGGATCTGCGCTGGCCTGACTTGTGTGTAAAAACAAAAGGCCTCTTTAGCAAGCCCTGCGGACACTTTCCAAATGTGAACTCTTTTTTCGGCTTCTTCCAAGGCGCACGTAAGAGCTTTGCGTGCGCGCCAACGTCACAGTCATTTGGTCGCCAAGGGCTTCGAACGGTATATAAGCGCGTGACATCTGCTATTGGAGGCAGACTCAAATCGAGCTACAAGCAGAACGGAAAAAGAAAGTGGTGCGACGATTTACTTGAGAACCGTTTTTCAAGAAATTTTCTTCGATCGAAGAGCTGAGACCAACTGATAGCGAACGTTTCTTTACATAGCGTTAAAGAAGGCAAGGTTTTATCAAAGAATATGAAACGATCATCTTGCACTATGCTGCTCGTCGCCATGTTGTCATGCTTTTTGCAAGGTAAGTCAAACCGATGAGTTGCCATGTTGGTAGCATATTAACAAACCTGGCTACTATTTTTGTTCTACATAAGTTGTTTTGAAAACTTCATGTAGAGTAAATTAAAGGTACCACTGATAGCTAACAAATTGTTGCAAACTGAAGTTTTCATATGACTGTAGGCCTTTAATGTGTAATTGAACTTAAAACCTTTTTGAAAAAATTTATGAAAATTGCTTAAAATCAGATCTGTCAGCTGATACTTCGTCAGCTCTATGCTGAAATCTCTCAACAGTTCATATTCCACAATACTAGCATTTCTAATAGTCTGTATTGAAGACTGTAATATGATTGTTTGCAAAAACAATGCCTTGATTAGATTGCAATCAGGTGTGCTCTTACGACACAAGTCATTGCCCGGGGCTTAGTGCAGCTTTGCTGCAGCATAGTACGATTCTGGCCACCAACCACAACATGTAATTCGACAGTGGCGGAATGTAAGAAAATTTTAGGTTGTCAACGTGCGTTACATGATGCCTTGATTTTCGGCTCACTTCACAATCTTTACCTGATTGGAAATGGGCTTATCGGCCCTTGAAAGTTAAGTAGAAATGCTGTCGCTGCTAGATTCTCATACACTGTGTAAAACTGAAATTGGTTTAAGCATTTAAGTTTTTTGGTAAAACGATAAGTTTCTTCATTATAAAAAATTTTCAATAGAACAAAAGTTTACCATCCAAAAGGAAAATAAAAATCACTTGTTTCAGTGACCTCATCATTGCCCGTCCTGAACGCTGGACCAAGGAATTACGACATCGGCTGCTACAAGAAAACTTCCGAAGTTTTGTCGCGGTTCGGTCTTCAAGCTTTCACATACAACCTTCTACCAAGTTGTACGGAAGGTGGATTGTACAAGGTAAGCCCGGTTCATTTACCCAGCGAACAAACAGCTTTAGCAGTTTGACAACAACTTTTCCTAAGTATGGTAGGGGGGCAATCCACAAACTGAGAGCAACCTACAAAAAGTCCGGAAAGTGTAAAGTAACAATGTCTTTACGTCTTCAGCTTCAGTCAAAGGCCAATGTTGTGCTTCCTTCTCGCAGTAGGTGGCACCTACACCCGTGAAATAAGTTATCAAGCTACTTTATGCTTCAGCAACATTTAGCCTTCTGCTCATTATATGAAGATGCTAGTTGTTAGTTACCTTAAATCGGAGTTCAAAAAATGAATAGACACAATGCCGTTGAAACATCGATCGGCTTAACGCTTGCTTGTGGATGAATACATTGCAACTACGGTCGTTTTCACGTTTCAGGGCCTTCAGTGCCGCGGAAGCAAGTGCTTTTGCGCCTACGTTGACACTGGTTTGAAAATACCGGAATATCCCCTCGACCAGTACTCGTCGTCGTACAGCGAAATGGAAAGGCAGTGTCCGAACACGACAAGCACGAAATCCGACAGATGCAGCAGCCCGCACCTGCAGTACCCTTGCAAGGTGGCCGACCCAAAGTAAGCTTTTGCGCCATTTGTTTGAAGTGTGCACGAATGCCTTTCCTGATGTTGAGGCGCGGGCCGTCAGCATAATTTTGATTTCTACTGGAAGAACAAAGGGATTAAATGTCTGGTATTGTGAGTGCACCGTAACTGTGGGTAGGACGCAAATCTTTAAGCGCTGCGACCGCAGTTCCTTAAAGTAAAACAGCTTTTTACTGGCGCTCCAGTGGATGTATTGAGTCTAAGAATGTCTTCAAGTAAACTTCCGTAAAAATAAAATCGTAGAACTTGCTCGACCAACCTTCAGCGTTCTTGACACATGATCTTCATACGCAGATTCAAGTACAACCCCGCGACCAAGTCCTGCGAAAAGGTGGCTTATGGCTGCTACGGACATCTCACCCAGCTGGAATGCGAGTTCGCTTGTGGTAGGTCGAACATGCGTTTTCTCTGTTCGAACACTTTGTCTGCGAAGGCAGCAGAACCAGTTATTACTGAAGTCAGTAGGGTCAAGCGAAAATCAGTGTTAAAAAATGGAAGTACAGCAGCCGTTCACGCAACTACAAGCGAATGAATCATCTGCGCGAATCGCGAATATTTCGCGCATTCACTTCTGAATCAAATCGTCATTAGAAGTCGTTGGTGCTGTCGGCTCGTGGCCAATGCACAGCGTTATACGTCAAGACTGAACTGTTGGCGGCGCCATTTACAGAAAATCCCGAAATAGCTCGTGACGTGCCGGCGACCGTAGTGCGTGGAACCTCTGATCTGTCTGAATCACTTTCTCCACCTCTTGCGCCAATTCATTAGCGTAGAGGAAATTATCGAATTTAAATTCCATGACACAAGTAGTCTTTGCGAACTTGTTGCTTTTTTACATCGCCTTGTGCTTCAACGAGGTCAGAACCTTGCCCCGTCGTTAACCGACGTACTGGCGTCGTGTTTAGGGTTTATTGAAGGTTTAACCTTGGTGATTGAGACATTTTGAGAGACCACAACTATTTCATCTGATACCGAGATCTTCATAAAGTGAAGTTAAGTGTATTAATTTAAGAGACCGTTTCGGTCTCTCATAAACATAAAAAAACTGTTCATAGATTACTGAAACATGCAAAATATGTATGAAGACAAAAGCTAAACAGTTGTGTTTTTCTTTGTGCAGTTCCAAAAGTTTACGACCAATGCTCGTTCCCAAAAAACAGAGGCTACTATTGCACGAAGGGACTAAGCTTGCGCTGGCGCCACGACTCAGTCACCGGAAAATGCCAGGCCTTCATTTACAGAGGCTGTGGAGGCAACTCAAACAATTACGGAAAGAAGTGGCAATGCGAAAAGCAATGTGGTGAGTTGTTAAAATCCCTTTTTAGGAATTTATCGTCACAATGCAAGGTGGTTAACTACAGCAACCGTTTTGTTAGTGCAAACTGTTTTGTATTCAATACATTTCCCTACCTGCTTAAGTGAGTTGTGCGAAACACAAAAACAGCATCACTTGCTTTATTTTACAGTTGCCGAGGAGTTGGTGGATTTTCAGGTTAAGGTGGACATGAAGATCTATAATTTCACAGCTGCGCCGTGGGTGTTGGACAAACACGGTCTCAACGCATCCGAAATCAACCCTGTCACCCAAAAACAGTTCACTGGTCTCAAAGAAGATGCTAACTCATATAAATTTGTGAAAGAAAGTAAGTGAAAACAAAGACTAAACGTTAAATTGTTTTTCTGTCTCTCGGGAGTTGGTACTTAAAAACGCTTGAAATATTTCGGCCAAATGGGCGACAAATTCTCAACATCCTTGGCCTCGTGCCTATCATGCGTAGACTTGGTTGTTCCCACGCTAAATCATGTCTATTGCTCTGGAAGCAAATTGTTGGTATCGCAGTAGTTTCACGTACTTCTCTTTCTTCCTCAGACGTTGACGACCGTTCTTTCATCACCGGTGGTTACGGAAACAAGCCAAAGGTTCCTAGAAACGCTGTTTGCTTCTTACCAGCCAAGACTGGACCCTGCAGAGCTCTCTTTTATCGTTGGTGAGTACTGCATCTTTGATCGTAGCTAAAAGTTTAATGTCAAAATAACGTGTGAAGTTTGGGCGAACTTTCGCTGTTTTTTTGTTTTAACCGTAGCTTTTCGTTAACTGGTTGTAAATGACGTGATTTAATTTTGGCGTGTACAGAAAATGCCACACAGCTCTTCGAGAAAGAGATGGCCGTTTGTGGAAATTTGAAACAGTTCTATTTAACTTAGTTTACTTTTACACCAGGTTTTACAATCCAAGAAAGAGCCAATGCGAGAAGTTCGTCTATGGCGGTTGCCTTCCCAACCGCAACAACTTCGTTACTTTGGAGGAATGCGAAAACTTCTGCCATCCGGATAAGTCTCCATCCGAGGACGAAATCGACGACCCTCCCAAACCAGGAGCGGGAAACATCAACGGCAAGGATCCGTATTTGGAACAGGGAGCAACGATAGTCCACCGGATCGGTGAAGTGGAAAATAGCAGTTCAACCAATCCTGTTAGCCCAAGATCCCTGCTCTTAAGTGATGGTCCTTCAGGTGAAGTGGAGTCGAGTTCATGATGGACTAGCAGTTTCAAGGGGACTCAAATGTAGTTTTGTATCGTTCGTATGACTTGACGGTAACGCATTTTAAAGAAGACGGTTGAGGAGAGTGGTCGGTAGATAATGGCAAGCGCCATATGATGCCCGAAGTGACTTGAGTTCATTTTAGCTCAAGCAAGCATTTTGCTGGATACGGTACTTTTCGTAATCCTCGTTTCCTGTCGAAAATTCAACTGATTTTACTTTTTGCTTTGATCACGCATGTCTTAAACCACAACCATTAAAGACGTCCTCAAAATATTTTCGAAATCGTCTCTGGAAGAAACCTCAATTGTTTTCCAAATTCTTTCGAAAGAAACGCAGTGACAAGGACAACAAATCTATCGCTCATCTCCTTGGGTGAAAGGTTCTGTGCATCTGTGTTCAAAGCATTTTCTTGCCCATACGACTGCCGTGGCTGCTTGAGCGTGCGCATGCAGCAGAACGGTGAATTTGCCATGCCGCTGCTTGAGGTCGCGCCGATTTTCGTTTTGTCGCGGTTTGAACGATGCAAATGCAAGTGACGTATTTGTGAATGTTACTTCAATTCGTTGTTTTGAAAAGAATTTTATTTATCTCTTGTTGACAGACATTTTTCTACTTGTTTAATTTCTGTAAGTTGGTTTTATTTATGCTTGCGACAGTGTTACTTGAGTTGGTCGAATAAAGTCTCTTGACCTTTAACAAATCTTGCAACAGTGCTTTTTCTCCAACTCACAAAGCACACCGAAAATTTAAAGTTGTTACAATCAGTGGTAAGCAATCCGTGGCAGTGTAAAGGCAGTTCACTTCATCACAAAACACACTCAAGCTGCAAAAACAATTGGATTGATTGGAGGATCCAAAGAGGCAAAACATTTTGCCAACTGCACTGGATTTTGACATCACTGCGAAAACACTTGCCTTGCTTTTTTTCTAACCCCGCCGACAAAGGCTTTTTACAGTCCCAGAGCTGTAAGGTCTGCAGCAANCTGAAACCCCGTACAGCCCACATTTCACGTAATCTGAACCAAATGCCACAACCTAAATACGCCAGTTTGAATCAGACAGCAGGAATATCTTTGCTTTAAGATACATCTGCCGGCATTCTGTAAAATATGTGCTTACAAGTTACAACATAAACACGCCGTCCACTTCGGTCGTAGCACACGCTAAAAATTTTAACGGGGTTAGAAAAGCTTTATATTTGTCGCTGAACCTAATCGCTAACATTGTTTAGCCTACTTACCCTAGAATATACTTTAGGCGCCTTTTTTTCGAAAAAAATCAAAATCAAGATACAAAATCGGATGAGGAACCAGTTTGTGTTTAATGTTAAGGCAATTGGCGAGTCAATACGGAGTCATGCAAATCATTCACTGTTGTGACTCAAGTGGAGCTCCCGAAGAATGTGTGAGCCTTGTAGACAGCCTGACTCTATAATCACTGCAAATTTTCAAAAAACGTGAATCAAAACGTGAATCAAACAGAGTCATTACCTATGTACCATGAAGTACAGAAACAGCGCCAAAGTGAAAACAATTGTTGTGGTACAGGCATCAATTTCAGACCAAACTAATGGTAATACGTGGTTAGGTTTCACACATGATTTGTCAATCAGTGTGGGTCTTGCAAGGTGCTTTTGTGGACATGGCCTGGCATTATCGCTTGTTTGTACGTTGCAGCAACAGGGGCTCTCAGCTGATATTTTTGTATTCATTAAGGTTTGGTATATCATAACTTGTTCTGTGCCGTCATAAAAAATGATAAAACGAGCGGTGACTTGCAAATTTATGTGCAGCAGTGCAGCGTTGCGCCAACCTTCTGGTTTTCCCTCGAATTTGGGCTTATTTTTTCAGAACTTATGTTTTTTCAACAAGACTAGTGAGTTGCTTGTTTTGACTTGTTTTTTGTGGGTCACTTGTTTTTCGAATGTTATGAAACTTCTGCTGTTTCAATGCAGGCCTACTTCAAACCGCAGTTTGCGCTTGCTTTTGTGTTAATCTACTTATTTTGGGTTTATTTTTCAGATTTAGGCTACTTGTTTTACTTGCATGTATTTTATTTTGTTCAATGTTCTTTGGAAACCCATTTTGCGCTTGTCTGTCATAGCGTTTATTTTGGGCTTGTTTTTTCAGATTTACTCAGGGCCCTTGAGAGAAAAAATGTGTGCTGGTGCGAAAACTGTTTCGGCCCCCCTTATAAAAAACTGATTCGGAGCTTCATTAGTTTCCAGTATTATAACAAAAATGATATGCTTTATTTGTTATTTTAGATTATAACTAATGCAACCAAAATTTAGTAAAGACAAAATTTCCTGCCTTTTTGAAAGTTTATGGAACGTCCACAAACTAAATTCCACACTAATGCCATGAGCGACTCCAAAGTTATTAAGTCGAAAAAAGTCAAAATTTTTTGTTAAATCAAAATTTACTAGCAGAGTTTTTCTCTTTATCAGTATTTTATTAGATATACAATAACACATATTGCTGCGCTTTTGCAAGTTTAGTTGCAATTCTGAAAGATAATCTTTTTTGCGACTTTTGACGTAATGATGTTGTTTTGCCCACTACTGGACGATTGAATATTAAGTAGGCTAGGCGAAGTAAGGCAAGAAACCTGGTCTTACAGTACTTGATTTGGTAAATGCTCCATTATGCACAGAGAAACTTTAAAGGCAGTGAAGCAGTACTTATGTTAAGGTATAACAACGCAAAACCTTCTCAGTGACTTCAATATATTTTTTGACACTGGATATGTCTCTTGTGCTTTCAGATTAATTTTCGTCCATGGTTTGTTGCATCTTGTTTCGTTGGCTCTTTCACACTTTGACTATTGTTAAATTTCAACAGAAAAATTATTTTTGACTTACCGGTTTCACATTTAATATATGTTTCGTGTTCTGCATTTCAGTTGCAAAAGCAGGAATTTAATAGGTCAAAATAAAGTCTAAATTTTAAATTATAATGTCAACATTTTAGGTTTTTAGGTCAAAAATACTGTTGTCCTAATTATAACCATTTATCAATGTTATTAGTTAATTTCAAAAATCACAACCTGATCTCCAAGAATGCTCAGTAACACAATTGCTTTGCGAATTTCACAACTATGCATCTAATTTCACATTTATAATACGCTATAGAAATTCTCATTCGCAAAGCCAATTTAATAATTCTACAAACGTAATACAATAATAGAAGGACAAGAATTTAGTTACTCGCTTTAGCATGGTTTCTAACAGTTTTTGACAGTATTCCTTGAGTTACTGTCCCGATGCCATACTTGAATGATGGCCTCTATTAGCTTGTCCATGGGTGGTGCAATCCAACTTTTGTAACCGCGATTTTGTTATTGATCACAAATTTTCAATGGGGTTAAGATGTGACGAGTCTCTAGGACAATCTAACGATTTTTGTTTCCTGAAAATCGTCTTCACTTCTGCAGATGAAAGACACGGGGCAAGATCCTATTGGAATTTTCTTCCATCAGGAAATGCCCTTCTCATATCTAGAATGCCTTTTTTTCAATTACATCAATGTATTTGTATAAATGCGTCATACCTTCACTTGGCATAAGTCAACCTACTCTTGAAAAGGTAAAACTTCCCGAGAACATCTTCTTTTGAAGGTTTTTTACTAACTCATTGAAATGGGCAGGACTTAACTGCTCACCCTTCCTGATCCGGAAAAATCTGCTGTGCTTCCCTTGAACGAAAAAACGATTTTCATCTGAAAACATAACTTTTTCTCGGTCTTATGCAGACCAATATTTTTTTTTTGACTTTGTAATTCTTTGTTTTCATTTATTGAGTACGAATCTGCTTTATTAGCGGTTTCTTAGCCTTTCTGCCAGCCTCCGCTGGCCGACGTCGCACTGTTCGTGAGCATATGTGAACACCAACATGCATCAAATATAATAACAACATGTAGCAAATCAAACTAAGTTTTATTGTTTAGTCATTATAATAAAAATACAATCATAAAGAAAACCCCAGAATTTTGTAAAGCGCGTAAACTAAAAATGGGGGCCCCTTCAAAGTGCGTAAATTGAAAACAGGGGCCCCCATTTTGCACACCCTACACACTTATAAGACCACTACTGATTAGAATTTAGGGTCCAAGAAAAATTATCAGAAAGTGGCCCCAAAACATCGCACAATTTTTTATATTTCGTGTGCACAAAATATGGTCATAAAAAGGGCTCACCCCTGAATTTGTTTAAATTATATCAAAAGGGACCCTTTATTTTGCAAATGCTATAAAAAATTTTATTTGCTAAAAGCAAGTTAAATTTTTTCATTTTGTCTGGGTATTTGCTTCTGTGTGAAAGTCCATTTCACACTGTATATTGTTTAGAGTCATTTCATTTTACATTTTCTCTGCCTACAAATTAAAATTAAGGGGACCCTTTGGCACATTTGCACATAATTTTTGCTTTATTTTGAAAAACATACGACTTGCTTCAGAATTATTAAACGTGTCTTTAGAGTAGTTCTTCAGCTTTTAAACAAAACCATGCAAAAACTAAGTGTGATACTCTCAAAGAGGGGCCCCACGGCATCTCTGGAAAAAGGGGGCCCGAGGCGACCGCCTAGTTCGCCTCCCCTAATATCCACCCTTGCTCTCACCTACATGCAAAAGAAAGATTTGGCTTCATTCTACAATATAACACTATTGCGCTGATAAGTAAAGTCCTGTGTAACGTCATAAAAATATTTTTTGATTGTTCCCTACTTCCCTCACATCACGCAGTACTTAGTGCATTGGGCTAACAATGAAAGACCAGCAAAGGAGATATTCGCAAACTCACACCAAAAGAAATAGCGATACATTGTATATCGACTTAAACAACAACTTTAGTCAATTAATTTGCACAAGATTGTATGAATAAAGTTATAACAATAAAAACGTTGTGCATAAATGCCCATTTCAATTTGAACTTCGAAGTTCATGGGCCCCCCAGACTCTTATGGGACCCGGGACGACGTCCCGGCTGCAACCCCCTCTTGAGGGGCCTGGATTTACTTGCTTGTTTTGTTACACAACTTGGCATCACTGATACGCAGACAAGCGCCATGCCACCGTCCTTGCAGATTAGAGGAAGTGCACATCGATCAATATGTTTCTTTCTTTACTGTGTGCACAGAGCAGGGGATAGCATATGAAAGCATTTCCACTGCTGATGGGCCACAGACCACATGTTTATTTAATCCGAACATGATCCCAAGCTTGAATTTGTTGAGAATTATGCCTTTACACAGGTACACCATTTGTATAACAACGATTGTAGTGATCAGTGATCGTAACACTTGTTTGGTTTACTTTAGCAACATTTGACAGATTAGATGAGCCAACATTGACATTCGTTTTCTATATCAATTAGAGTCGAACAGTTTAACACCAAACTCCAGTAGCAGCATTCCGTTAACCTACCATGAACAGTGGGCTATACTCAGGGCTACCGTCGATTTAGAACCAAAAATAAGGACGGCTGATGAAAATTTGATTTTGTTACCTAAAAAGAAAACAATTGTTTCTGTTGGCACGACGAACGTCAGATCATATGTTTACCTATTTATCTCCAGGAACCATTTGCTTAAGCATTGCCTGATTCTCGACTTCCTTCTTGTAATTGTCACGAAAAACATTTTTTCGCTTGCTTGTTTCTTTAACCAATTAAATGCTAAGCCTTCGCTAGAAAACCAGCTTTCCTAAGAATCCCCACCAGAGTAGACAGCTTTCACGCTAACAATGCCTGAGAGTGCGTTACATCTCTGTCCTGCAAGATTACACTAATGTTATGACGTCACAAAACCGTAATTACAAAATGTTTACAATGAGGTAGTAATGGTCTTTCCGATATTGCTTATCTAAAATTTTTATGCTACAGAAAATAAGAAAAAATACGGACGCAAGTCGCAAATATGGACATTTCTTAAAAATAAGGACAGTAATATTTTCTAAGACGTAAACTGCAGAATAAGCACAAGTCTTAGAAATAACGACAGTATGGTAGCCCTGGCTATACTACACAAGAATGTTAAAACAAGCTTCAGGCGCGTAGCCAGAAAAAATGATTTGGGGAGAGCGCATTTAGAATCACTGAAAGCAGCGATATTCTGCAGCTTTTTGCGAGAGTCAAAAGGAAAAAATAATGGTCATGATTCCAGTAAATATATTGCTGTGGTCATGATGTTCCAAGACTATATATTTTCGATTGCAACTCGATCTTTTGAATAACTGTGTGTTTGCTGCTGTGCGAATCGAGTCTTACATGCTTTCATCGATTTTAACACTGATTTGAAATTCAACAAACAAAACGTTTATTATTTCACTTCAAACCACGGCCCAAGACATTGCATCAGTGATTACGCAGCGCTTTATAGCAGTTAACAGAAATGCAGTGCTTGCATCTAAGGTTTAGCAAAAATATATTATCAAGATAGCTGTGGATCACAGAAAAAAAAAACAAGTCTACTTTGTGGCAACAGGTATTGCTGTATCGCCAGATCTTTCCTTTATTCCGCAAGATGCCTTTGGCTCAGAAATGCGTGTACTGATCACGTGGCCATGCGGTACTGCCAGTTTATTGACGCCAGTGTTCTGTATGGCAGCGTTTCATTTTGTGTTGTGACTTTGTCAGGTGTGCTGATGCTAGATATCACGAAGCTTTGTTATAAACCAGCCCGTGGTGTAGTGGTAAGTGCTTCTGGTTCGGTGCTGGTAGGTCGAGAGTTCTCGGCCGGAACTTACCAAGACCTTATAAATTCGTACTGTAGCCTTCTTACCAGGCGCACGGTGTGCAGAAGAGTTGCATGGAATACAACAAGAAAACCAAACAAACGAGATCAAATAAAAGCAGGCTTTGTACAAACTCAGTCATGGCGCTACAAGACCACTGTAGTTATAAAGCGCCATTAATATTTAAAAAAAGAATCTTTGCTATTGTTTCAGAGGGTCGTATTTTTCAGTTGATTCAACCTTTCAATAAGGTCATGTTTGATTAGTGCATGTATCAAAACATTTAAATCAACTGAATTCTGAATGAATATCAAAGACTTGCGAGCCAAGGTTTTCGCAGTGGACCCTCATTGCAAAGACGCAAAAAGGCAGTGGCTGCATTGGTACAGGTTGTTACGGTCGATCAATTACTCACCCGCTCATACCACGGCACTTCAGTTGAAGCGCATTCCCCTTGAATGCCGGGAGCGAAGCATCGTCGCCTGGTTCCTTTGCCCGCAACGCCATGTTCAGTTATACGCTTGCAAGTTTTAATCGTCGCAGAAGAATGAAAGCAGAAAGCAGGCAGATTCCTCAGAAGCTTGCCGCAAAGCTAAAGTTTGTTTACTGTCTTTGTTCGCCATGTCAGAATTACGTGGCCGTTGTGCGCTTGGTTAAGTCGAAGTAGTAGTGATCTTTGCAGTGAGTGGTAGTGAACTCAGCTGTCAGAGTATCAGCTTGGCTTGCGTTAACATGCTTTGCTTGTTGTATTTGTGACACCATGTATGTGGTTACCAGGGATAACTGCCATCATCGTTGTATCTACGCAGGTAAATTTGCGTTGAACTCCCTGGTGCCGTGAATGTTTGTAAAACACCACGACCTTCTCTCTAGACGTGCCTCGATATTACACAGTGCTCTTGCGAGTGTAATTTGGCCTTCCGCAACACTGATCATCGTGGATCGTTTCTTGCAATTGTATTCTGCGAAGCTTTGCATGATTCTAGTACAAATGCACCGTAATGAGCTGTTGTACTGAGAGTGGGTTGTGTGCTTTCACAAGTCGCAGCCAGTGGAGACTTATCCCTTTGAAGTTGAACTTTACACCTAACACACGCAGGCCCGTCGCCAGGATTTAGCAGCAGGGGGGCCAAAAACCAGAAGGAGGGGCCAAAAACCAGAAAGGGGGGACCACATTTTAAAAATGCAGTATTAGATGTATGCAGCAACCGGGTGGCCAAACGTTAAATGGGGGGGCCGGAAACCACTGGTTCCCCGATGGCGACGGCCCTGAACACACGTCGTTTACCACTATGTTCACCGTCTCGGGAACGTTTCCGATGCAAATACGCTTAGCTTGCTTGTTAATCATGTTGATGCAGTCGTTTATGAGCTCATAAACGAAGCTATTACATGTGATGACGGTGTTAATACGTTACAAAGGGTGTACGCGAACCACCGGATCCTCTTTTTGCACGGTATTTGTTAAAGTCCTATGAGCAGCAACCCGACGAGACACTCGAGCAATACGTGCAGAAACTCAGAAGGTGGAGTACTGATTGTAATTTTCTAGCCTTGCCTGCTTCGCAACACAAGGAAGAAGCTATACGAGATGCCTTCATTGGTGGAGTTGCATCCTATGAAATCAGACAGCGATTATTGGAAGAAAATAATCTCTCACTTGATAATGCGATCTCTGAAGCTCGGTGCCTAGAAGCTGCGCACAAAAATGCTGAACTGTTTAGCGCTGGTTCCCCTTACGGTTCTTTCGTTCATCAAACTGCAGCTGCCCTTCATCTTTGGAGAACGACAATTACAAGCCGAATAAGGATTCACACAAAAGTGACAGGGCCGCAACTGTCTGGAAGAAATGTAGTTACTGTGGAAAGAAACGTCACCCACGCAACCAATGTCCTGCTCGCGACGTGTTTTCTTTCAGGTGCCAAAAAGGGACATTTTTACAAGGTTTGTCGTGCACCTCGTGTGGCTTGCAATAGCAAGAGTTGCAATGCTGTACTTATGGAAATGAAAACGAATGCACAAATTCTAAATTGAATATCCCTGTGTCTGTCAATGGTGTTGAGGCTAATGGTCACGTAGACACCGGGTCAACTCTGAGCCATGTAATGTAAGTGACCGCCTTGTGAAGCGTTTAAGACTAAATCTTGAGAGAAGCGATCACTGCGTCGGAGCAGCGGTCAAAGGCTTAAAATGGCAAAGTTTGGGAACTTGTGAGATAACTTTAAAGCAATCTGCAGGTTGCAGTTCTAAAAGATCTTCTAACTGATGTTACTGTGGGTCAAGATTTCATGCAAAGGCACCAAAATGTGAACATTTATTTTGGCGGATCAGGCCTACATTGAATCTTAATGCATTACAAGCTGCTGTCACAAATGCTCCGGTCCGGCTGTTTAAACACCTCAGCGACGACTGTCACCCTATCGCCACGAAGGAAAGGCGGTATGCGCATGCTGATCGACGCTTCATTTCTACGGAAGTAAAGCGTCTTTTTGGCGAAGGCCTTATATAGGCGAGTACTTCTCTTTGGCGTGTGCAGCCATCGTCGCCTGGTTCCTTTGCCCGCAACGCGTGTGCAGCCTCTACCGTTCGGGTTGACTAATGCCGTCCATTGCTTCCAATGCATCGTGGATGACCTGATCAAACGTACAAATTGCGAAGGAACATTTGCATACCTTGATAACATCACCGTTGGCGGCAGTACGCAGGAGGAACACGATCGCAATCTGCACAAATTTCTTGAGGCCGCGAGAAATAGTAATTTGACCTTTAATCGCCCAATGTGTTTTCTCGACGGACGCGCTTGATTCGCTGGATTTTATAATCACTAAAGGTTGTTTGATGCCAGATCCTGACCGTGTAAAATGTCTTGAATCTCCCCTGAGGCACGAAATGGCAAAGAACAGCAACAAATTGCTGACTTATTCGCGTATTGTGCCCAGTGGATTTCTAGGTATTCTGATAAGATGAAACCATTAATCCACAACACCAGCTTCCCGCCTAAGGATGAAAGCCTTGTCATCGTTCCAAGCGTTGAAAAAAGGAACATGCCGAAGTGTCGCTTGGTGTTTTAAATGAAGACATTCCCTTTGTTGTGGAAACCGACGCATCGGACATTGCAGCTCCTCTGCGACTTTAAATAAGAATGGTTGTTGCTGTTGCTTTTTATTCAAGATCCCTCAACAGAAGTTAGTTGAACCTTTCCAGTGTCGAAAAGGAAGCAACAGCTATTGTAGAATCCGTGCGGTATGAAATCTCGTACGACGTACAGGGCCAGAAAATGCAACGCTGTCCTCGACACCTTGTCCCGAGTATATTGCTCCAGTCTGTCAAGCTCTACATTGCATGATATTCACGCTGCTTTATGTCATTCCGGCGTAGCTCAAATTTATCATTACGTGAAAACGAAGAATCTTCCTTACGCAGATAAATTAGATCTTCTGGCGATTTTTTTTTATTGTTAGCCGACGTTTCTCCCACCTATTCAAGTGGGCTTCCTCAGGGCAATGTTTTTTAACCACACATAACATGCAACTTACTAATAACAAGAAACAATTAAAAACATTGCCCGGGGCAAAACTGACTCCCATTGACAAGTTGCCTTACGGCATTCATCAAATACATAATAGATCAGGTAAAGTACGAATGTGCCGCAACACATTTGTGCCACAACACAACACAGAATGTGCCACAACACATTCGTACTTTACCTGGTCTCGACCAGGGTTGGACTCGATGTCCTATACTCTGGATCAGTGTTTCGCAAAGACATTTTTAAAGGCAAAGGGGGGCGAGCTCTTTTTTCAGTCTTCGGAGCTCTTTTTTCATGGCTCCAGCTCCGACTTCTGTTCATTTTCACACATTATTATTTTGATTGTCTTGGTGTGCCTCAAGTTGAATGGAAAATGAATTAAATGACGTACACAAAACTAAGAGAATAAACCAAACCTTTTTGAGTAATTTACTCAGGTAGTTTTTTACAAGCAGCGCTGTTACCATGGGGAAATCGGAGAAGAAAACAACAATCACAGTTTCAGACGATTCAGAGAACAGTCACCAGCAGAAACGTAACTCAAGATAACGGTAATATAAACAATTTCTGGAAAGCTGGTTTTGCCGTCAATGCCTGAGGACCTTCTGTTATTTCTTACGACCAGAATCAAGGAAATGGCTGTTTGCAAAACTACATTTGTGTCCGAGCATTTAAACACAGACCAGTCCCAATTGACCAAGTGTTTTGGATTCGTTGCATGCTTTACGTGTTGCAGCCTTGACGATTCCAGCTAACAGCGCTTCCCTGGCAAACAATGCAAAGAGCGCAAAACGCACAGTCGAATCTCATGCGTTCTTTCAAATACGCACATATTTGCAATAACACAAATGCGAAGATGTGTTTAAAAGCTCTTTGCTCAAAGAAATAGCATGACTTCTAACTAGAAATTGACATGTGACTTTTAATAAATAGCTGCAAAAACTTATGATTTCTTATCTTTTGCACTCATAATAAGCAGTGATGACTCGCAGTTAAAGCACAGCAATTTAACACGCAAAGCTAAGGAGAAAATAAGATTGATGGTTACCGTGCTGAAAACATAGATTTTTTTCTACAGATGAAAACTTTAAGAAAAGTCCACATATTTTTACGTTGATTTTTATACACTCCTGGTAATGTACTGCTATGTAAAGCAATGCTAGTTCGTTACCAATTATTTATAACTTTAATGTTACGCTACTGCTTGTAAACGTAATGTTTCCCATTGAAATTGCCAGTTATCTGGTAAAACTTGCTGGTAAGTCTAATGGTTTATAATAAAAATTCCTGCTTTACTATGGCGTGCCGTGCATTTTACGCTTAAATCTGGAATGGTAACATCAGGGTTTTTTAAGGCGTTTTAAGGACCAGATTCGGGTCTCTAGAATTTCAAATCGGGTCCCTGGAATCAGAGAAAACTATCATCGGGTCACAGATCCAAACCGGGTTCCTAACATTTTCCTTAAAAAAACCCTGGTATCATAATCATATTCCCTGCTAACAGCGTGACTACACAGCTACAAAGACTTTGGATATTTTATTAAATACCTTTTCATTATAGCTCAGTTCTTTTCAGATCGGCACAATAGTACAGACCAGCTTTGATCATTCTGTCTATAAAGTAAGATGTTGTGGTAGTTAACGTTTTTCTTACTTCTACAATAGCGGTTTTTAACCATTTCGCTAAAGGGAGCAAAATGCAGACCTACGATTTTGTTAGAGAGCCGCATTAAAAAAATTTACCTAAAGTCAATTGACTCGTTTTGTTTTATTGCACGAATGAAGTCAGTTACACAAAATATTAGAGGTGTCACTAAAAGACACTGCCTAACGAAAGGAACCCTTTCTCAGCAAAGAATCAGACACCAAACTCTTTCAGAGTATATATTTCGCCTACGAAGTAGGCTTCATCACCTCTTTTCCAAATAGAGTCTGTTACAGAAGATTGCTAAAAGTTGCATAAAGAATGCTTGAGAGCTGCATGAGGCTCTTAAAACAGTGTTTGAGAACCATTGTTCAACAAGTAACACCACGCCTGCCAGCTACGACGTCACAGCCTTAGCGATTATTACACCAAATAAACATCAAAGGCTTGCAGATCCATTGTTGCAGTCTGGTGTTGTAACTCGTAACAATCGCGTTTAGTGTGCTATAAAGAGCACATATAAGTCTATTTGACAAAACTATTAGTATCATGGAAGGGACCGGAGCAGGAGCTACCTCTCAAATGGCCATAGCTCCGCTCCTAAATTGTAAACTGAGCTCCCGTGTCAAGCGAAATTTCTGACCTATTATTGTTTATCAGTTATTTTGCTTCTCAGAGTAAAGGGATAAAGTTTGGCGATTACTTTTTGATATGTGTTGTGTAAATTAAAAAGTTTTGGTTAGATGTCAGATACCCACAACAAACTACAGTGCGGGAAAACTATAACTACTGAGAAATATTGGACTTAACGTTAGACCTCAATTGTATATTTTTTTTCTAACCAGACACCCTTATCTAAATACTAAATCCAAACCCGGAATCAACAGTTTTCTCAGCGTATTTGATACGTAGAATATTACTCTGTGCATGCGCGCATGGCGTGAAGTCAGAAATTTCGCAAGTCAGAAATTTCGCTTGACACCGGCTCCTTCCGATTTTTTATTTGAGCTCCTGGTCCGGCTCCAGGCAAAATGCCCAGCTCCGCTCCTCCTTCTCNGTGGCCCTAGATTATTTTCACAAGAATTCTGAAGGTAACATTAGCGTCATAATACAATTGCTTAGTTCAGAATTTTAAAGCTAACTCCTTGAATAACGCTGCAACAAAATATCTGGCACATTGCCAAATACCAAGATAATAAAAATCATCTGAAATTTGTGCAAACGGCCA
>JGI24158J21664_10003773_pt1 | contig 19218 bp, 11 predicted proteins | sample Ectturendosymbi3_FD_21664 | JGI IMG/M metagenome (IMG submission 21664)
CCCCCCACCTCCCGGTTTGTTTTTCGTCACCGTTTTCGTGTTCATTTAGAAAAAGCGCTTCGTTGTCCCATCCTGCTTGAAAGTGGTGCGACTGAAACCGAAGCGAAAGTTCGCCGAGTTGTCCCGCCTCTCGCACGAAGTGGGGTGGAAGTACAAGGGGGTGATCGACGCTCTGGAAGCGAAGAGGACCGCGCGCGCCAAGATCTATTGGGAGAAGAAACAGGAGCAGCTGGTGAGTTGCGCAAGAACTACTGCGGTGGCAACCACTGTCGCCACTCTGCTGTTACAGAAAAGTACTAGCTTTCACGATAAAAACACTTGTTCACAGAAGTAAACTTACACTCAGTGAAAATGCCCAGAAAATGCGTTGCTATGCCAACAATAGACATTGTGCGACTCATTGGAAACCATTTTCCAATGAGAAAAAGAAAACGGGAGATATCAGTAACGTTTGTGTGTGTGTGTTTGTACAGGCCACTGAAACTTTTCACAGATCGCCAAGTTACTTATCAGCGGTTTAACGCAAAACATATTGTCTTGTGTAAGTTAAGATTTGATTAGGTAGAGTTTTTAGCAAATTACAATTGCACTAAATCAAAAGGTCTCAATTACAGTTGTACATTCAGCACATTCATAAAGAAACACTAGATAGCCATAAAAACACTAAATAAAATGAAAAAAACCTTAGATCTAATGGAAAAACACCAGGCGTGGCACCACGGGTCATGGCAACCAGTGATTCAAAAAAAGCAAATATTTTCGTTTGTCAAGGAGGTTTTTGTTGAGCGATGAAAAGTTCTTATTGGTAGAAGTGTTGACGCAGCAGCAGCTATCTATCGTCCTGATCGCGTGTTCTCTCTTGAGCACAAAAGGGTGGCGGAAGGGGGCGTCTTGGTCCCCCTGGGTTTTAAAATTTGATGTTTTACATCTTTTAATTCCGGTGTTACCATTTTACCACTGTCCCTGGAAAATTAATTTTTCACCCCCAGGACCTGTAACCAGGTTTCAAGGTTTGGGGGGGTATATTTTAAAGGGGCGAGGTTTGTTCTTGCTGTATGTTTACAAAAAAGTTAGGGGGAAACGCTCCCCCGTGGCTACGGACCTGCCCCCCCCTTGCAAAAATTCCGATGCCCTCACTTAGCAACGTATTTACCGGTCATTTGCGTGTACATTACAGAAATTGCGGAAAAAGGCGATCGCCAACGTCGCTGACAAGATCGCGGACATCGACAAGGAGATTCAAGCACTGGGATGCTACGCCGTGTAACAAATAAAACTGCAATCGATACTGGAAGATAAATCTTGTGCTTGGCTGACGGTTGTGAACAATGCTAAGGACAGTGGTCGCGACTTTGCTTAAACATAAGTGATACACACGAGAGAAATAATACGGCCTTTGAGTGATAACGTTGCTTAAGCACGATATCCTTGATGTAAGCCCAAAGAGTATTCACGTGCAGGCCTGTAGCCAGGTTTCAAGGTTTGGGCGGAAAATGCATTTTTAGGAAGGCACTTGTGCCCCGACCGAGAATCGAACCCACGCTACCGGTCTTGGTGAGATGCCCGACCATGAGAAACACTTCACTTAGCTAGCAATGCTGTGCTAAATTATATTCTTGCGCGCTAGTTACGTTATCCTTTCCCCCCGACCTGCTCTTAGTGCGCTATCCGACAATCAAAGCTTTGATCGCGCCTAGGAACAAGAATCATCTGTAAGTTATTGTTGGACTTTTCTGCCACCATTACACCGAAGGCGTGCGCGAGCTGGCCGGGCACTTTCCATGCAGCACCTTCCTTCACTTGTGATGTCATACAGACGCCTGTTGTAGATCTACGTAAGTCAGGGTTGCCACGCGGTATTGAAATTGGCCAAAACATGCATTCAGTACAGCATTGAAAAAGTATAATGGAAAAGAATTCTGAAATATCGGAGCAGAATTGTGCTGGCGGCAAAGCACTTTATTATTTATGCAATGTGCACATGATTGCCAGATGCGTTTTGTGAAAATACCGGCCATTTTGTCAACAGTGTCGCATCTACAGTAATCTGTGTCGTAAGCGTCACGGGGAAAAAGACAACTAGCATTGTTAAGCCACAATGATTTGCCCATATTTTGGCTGGCTCATTACATTTCGGTGTGTGTGTGTGACGTGACAATCGCACCAAGGATTGCGTCAACAGTAGCAACTATACTTCCCTGAAGTGAATGTCCTGACCAGATTCATTAGTGGATTCATCATAATTTGAGAAATTCTGCGTTTGTTCCTTTTCAAAGTTGCAAATTCATTTTCAAAATACCGGCTTCTTACCGGACTCTGCTAATTATGCAGTGAAATACCGGCCATCTGGCAACCCTAAATGAGTAAGTATCATTATTAAGAATTTCAAAAAATGTAGAGAACTAATGGTATTGGACTTTTTCAATGTAGATGGAAATTGATTTTTTTATTGTATGAGAACCGTCCTAAGTACACTCCGTCAAGTTCTGCGTGTACTGGTTGAGATTGATGCTGGCCAACAAGTCCATCTGCAGTGTTTTTTTACCGAGGCGCGCCCCTACCAGAGGGACGTTAGCAAGCTTCCAGGGGGGTGCGAGCCCTTACGTGCTCTAAAACATGGGAAGTTTAGTCATTAAGTTTACCAAAAAATATATTTGTTTTTACAGCTGACTTATAGTAAGGGGGGCTTGTAATAAAGGACAATTACTTAGAGGAGGCGTTGTAGAAAAAAGGTAAAGAGCCACTGATCCACAGTAAACCTCGCTTAATCCGGATTCGATTTGACCGACGATTTTATCCGGTTTAGGCGCAGATCCGGATTAACCGAAGATGTGGTTTTAGCCTGGCGTCATCGAAGTACTGTGATATCGGTGAACATCGCTTAAATTGAACAAATTTTGTGGCCCAATAGCAGATTTTCGTAAAAATAAAACGATTTTATTGATGAGTTTACAATGGTACTTCAGATTAGTAACCGCCATATCCAGGCAGTTACGAACAATCTTAAAGTTTATAATTTCAGGTTACTTGTGGTGAAATTAACGGCCAAAGCAATAGATGCACGCCTAAGCTAGTGTAGACGACCTTTTTGTAGAAGTTTCGGTAACTCCTGGTACCATTAGATTACTTTATAAGCTCACTACGCTTTCAAATGGACCCCCAATAGCAATTGTACTGTTTAAAGTACCTTGCTTTCAAAGGGGCCCAACAGCAACTGTAATGTATAAGTAGGCTACCTTGCTTTTAAAGGGGCCCAAAGTAACTGTAATGTATTAGCACTTTTCTTTCAAAGGGCTCCCCAACTTCACTGATTTATAGTGCTTCATATTTCAATCTAGGGATTCGAAGCTTTCTTTGGAGGTCTAAGTGGTGACGGGGCTGAATTTTGGGTCCCTGTGACAGCGTGGGCCCCCAATTGGGGCGTATGGAGTGCGGCTGATACGGCTCTGCTTTCGTGTAGTCCAGAAGTTCTCTTCGTTAAATTTCCGTGATTTCTAGCATTTTTGGTAGGTTTATTTTTCGGGTAGCCTACATACATTTTCATACGAAACCGTGTTGCTGCTCTCGAAAATCGTCAAGTTGTAGATCTGATTAGCTGTACGTGAACTCCTTTGTTATAGTAACAACATATTTTGTGGACCAAACAAGGACAATCCATTCAGTTGGCACAGGGTTTATCTATAACGTTTTCAAGTTGCTATTTTCCAAGTAATACAAAATATAGTGTTTTCCTCTATGCCAGGGTTGGGGAACCTATTTACTGCCATGGGCCGCATGAATTGTGCATTACCACTGGTGAGCAGCAAAAATCAACTAATTTCATCCTAAAATTCCACCACTATATAAATATGAGGAACAGTGACATCTCTTGGCTTACTAAGTAGCCTACTTGCTTATAATAGATTTTCGTTTTCACGCGATGTTGTACTCTTAGGTAATGAATATTCTGATGTGGGCCGCATTTGGCCCGCGGACCGCAGGTTCCCCACCTCTGCTATATGATACAGGATGATGGTGAACAGCATGAAGACAAGTTTCTTGCACAACAAAGTATTTTCGTAATACCCTATGCAGACACGATTTTACAAGTAAAATTCACGAGAAACTGTTCTAGCTGATTTAACTCACATCTAGAGCTTCAACAAGCTAGCTCTGTGTAGTGGCAATCCAGCAGGAAACAACCAAACGTAGATCCGAATCAAACGCGCTATAAATGTGCCTACTAAGGCTCATATATTTCAGAAACAGTGTACTTGACAAACATGGGCGCAATTCTGTGGGGGACACGGGGGACGTGTCCCCCCAACTTTTTCAGGTGGACGGGCTATAATATGCCGTGTCCCCCAACTTTTTCTCTTTAGGTTTTGTATTTGGAGAGGTTTCAAAAATTAAAGTGATGTTTGTCACGTTTTGTGTGAAGAGCTTTTCATGGTAGATGGTAGGTTACACATAGCCAAGTTCATGTTGAAACAGAGTTTGGAGTGGTATCACTGATTCGTTAGTTCATAAATTTTAGCTTCGATGAAAGAATTTTTAGCATTTTTTAAATTTCTAGTGACTGTGAAAGATGGTTAACTGCTTTTTTCCGACATTTTGCCATGTGTGGTATGCTGTTAGAAAGGTTGTTTTCTTGTAACAGTGAGAGTATTACAGCTGCACGTGTGAAAGACCACAGTACAGCCACGATTTGTTTCGTGCAGAAATTTTACGGGCTGTGCTTTACGTTGGTTGTCACATATCCAGAAACAGACAGCGTATCATTCAATGATGCTAGTGTATACCAGAGAGTCAGATTTTCAGGCAAATCTTTGCGAAGCTTTTGCGGAAGACAAAAATGCAGCACTATTGTGGAGACTTAGTTTTGGGATGGGCAGTTTTGCAATAGAGCGGCTTCAACTATTAGTGAACAGGATTTCAATCGAAACGTTGGAGAAGTTGCCCACAGCATTTACCTGGCTGTATATTGACCTATTGCACAAAACGTATTTATCCTCACTTCTTGTAATGTCGCGACAATGGTGACCAACAAATAAAAAAGATATTTTTCCGCGACTACTTTTTGCTTGTGCTGACTGCTGAATGCATAGGTTCGTAAGTCACCTGGTTTACTTGAGTTTAACCAAACCTACAATGCAGCAACGTTTTCATCCAAGTGGGAAACATTTGCTTTACAAGTACATCACACCAAGTTTTGTTGGACATTCTTTTCGTGTTAAAGGTGAAACTTGGTACTTTTTTGCCAATTCACCGTTGTGCATTTTGATTAAATCTCAAATATATTTTCCTGTCGTGATGCAAGTACAGTAGAACTCTTAGAATGAAACTTTTGACATGGTGCAGAGTTGTAATTCAGGGCGGACTTTTCGGGCCGGGCTTGAGCTTGAGTTTGTCAAAATATTTCGTGCTGATTTCGGGCCTGCATACAAAACTTTTTTATAGCATTTGGAGTAAGGATGTTTATCTTTCGTGACGTAGATTTCTTGTGCTCACCGCGGTAACTTCTGTGAGTGAAGTAATTGTGATTTTTTTCAGCTAATTCTGAGTGCAAACGCAGCTGCGTTCTTTTCTTCTCTGCTCGGATTAGTCTCACACTCTTTTTGAGAAGACGACAGCGGTGAAGAAATTAGCACACGATGGCTTTGCCTCAAAGAGATCAATCACTCACGCGATTTCTTGGCCAGTGTACAATCAAAGTCTCAGTTACCCCGAACACAACTCTTTCTTCGAATTAAGTCAAGCGCATCCTTCCAGGAAATGCTTCCATCAACGCTAGATATGAACAGTTGACTTATTTAAAGTCTGCAAATTAGTGATTGACTTTTTCTCTTCTCGCCGGCGCCATCTATGCATTGTTTCGATTTCCGTGAATGATGTGAACTTCTTCGAAATTTTAATTTATTAGTTATTACAAACTCAGTCCTCAGGAGTTTCAAAGCAGCGGTAATAATTCGCTTTTCTCTGACTCTTGTAGATAGCAGATCCGCTGGACCTGAACATTCTTGTGCTTCGCGCTCCATCTGACGACGTCACATCACGCCGAAGCTCTATCGTACACACTTCACGCACGCCCGAGATCTCCGGCACAGCTGAGCAAATATCTGTGGAAATCGAAAACGTGAACCGGATGCTCGGTTCTAGGTTGATCAACGTGCGATTGTGTATGTTTCAAACGCGCTGAAACATAAACAATCACTTGTCTTATTTATGTTTGTTCTTTTCAAGTTTTTTGCCGTCGCTTTGATTGTCTGCAAGGAACAGAAAACCTGACATTGTTTATTGTCCGAACGTATTTAATAATAAATTGACGTTGACTTCCGCTGATCATCGTTAGTTTTCCACCGAAGTTTTTGAACAAATGACTTGTTTACTTTTTTCCACTGAAAAAAACTACTTTTTCATGTTACACTTACGTGTATAAACCATGTAAGATATTTTCTGTAAAATATGAAACATTTTTTGCAAACACCCCCCACCAAAAAATATTATTATAGTTTCCTAGCAGTGATGCAGGATCCGCAGTTGAATACCACGGTTTGTCGCTTAGCAACGTGGCATTACTTTGATCATAGCGAAATCAAACGTTGAAGGTAATTTCTCCACGTTCTGAGCAGTAGACGAGAATTTGAAGCAAGGTATTTCCAGCCACTCTGATCAGCAACGTGCCGGTAACTTTGATCAAAGTGAAATCAAAAGTTAATTTCTCCAGGTGTTGTGGAGTAGGCTACGTTAGTATTTGAAGCAAGGTATTTTTATCTCCTTGTGATTTACTGCTTTGAAATTTTTCAAACTGTGAAATATTCGTTTCCAAACTCTTTGCACCGACGCATATTTCGTGCGGTTTTCTGCCGTTCCTTTTCAGCCAATCATAGCCTCACACGTGTTTTGAAAAGATGCAGTGTTTCGTTTTAGATGTAAACACGCACAGTCAACACCAAGAACGTACTTTTATTCTGCGTTATACAGTGGAAGAACACAAATTCCATATTCGTGTTTGGGTTACTTTTGTTACCTGTATGGAGTTAAATGCCAGCGCGTGCATGACCGAATGCTCTACGTTCGTGTTGCTTCGTTTGACAGTGTTTTCTACCCTTGCTTGTATGAGGATGATGGCTACAACAGCCGTATTGTAAGTTCTATCGCACATTTTCATTGGTTTGTGACGAATGCATTATTCTGCTCAGGGAATGTCAAGTGAGGCAGTGAGACCTAAGCATTGACATAGTCGCACTATAAAACATATGCTTTTGCTGTAAAGTGTCTTTATCTTACTTTCGTGTTTCTGCTTCTGTTTACCTTTGCGCTCCAAAATCAACAGAGTCTCCAACGTATGAACGTCATACCTTATCGCTTGTAAGTAGTAGTGAACTTGGGGTGAGGGGCCAAGGCAAGTCTGAAAAGGGAGACCTCTGATGACTCTTCATCATGCGCAGCCAACCGTGATGCGACCTTTTGATCAAGCCTGGGAAAGGGATACGCGGACCGCCCAGGAATACGTTTCTGAGACTACGGCATGACTTCGACATAACAAAAAATGCAAAAGGGTATTGATGATTCAAAAGCACTGAAAGTTGCGAAGACAAAGCTAGCAACATACTCGCACATAACTTAAGCCCTAGCGAGTTGGTACCGCAATAAACTTCTATAGTTTTGTGCGCCATTTTTTTCTTTATTCAGAATACAATAGTTTTGGATGCAGAGAACTTTGCATAAAGTCGCTATAGCTACTTCAGGACAAAATTGGATTTTCTGTTGCACGTAACAGCGGCCTAACACATGCCTAAAAATCATATCTCAAGTTGTTCTCTGCAGTTCCCTTTCTGGCAACGTCTACAATTTAAGTGTAGCTCTTGGTTAGCGTGTAGTCTGATAAAAGTTTTCTGGCGCGATAATTACATTCCAGCAAATGATTGCTTTTAAGCATTCCTGACTGTTTTTTCTCAAAAGTTTGATAATAATTATCATCCAGAAATCGAGAGGAGCAGTCCCGCCTTTCGCACCAGCGTCCAATCTGGTTACCCCCTCATGCGGTTAGTAATTTAGTTCTAAACCAGGGGTGTCCAAACTATGGCCCGTGGGCCAAATGTGGTCCGCAGTCCGTTTTATCCGGCCCGCGAATTTTGTCGATGAAAAAATATATTTTCGAAAACTTTGTTGATTCGGTAAAATGTGACATATCCTGAAACAATCACATCACGTAAGATGTCCGGCCCTCGAACTGTTGTGTAATAGCTTATGTGCCTCTCCGAAAACAGATTTTGGAGACCCTGTTCTAAACCACTAGGGCAAGGCTATAGTGGCTTTCACGGTCTTAAATCAATGGGTAGGTAGTTCGTTCCGAACTCGTATCAAGATATGACAATTTTGCATACAACAAACCGGAAATGTATGGATTCCTTACAATCAACGCAGATATATTTCGATACTTGCAAGATCGGGAAGCTGACTGTTCGAAAGGGCATTTTCCAGTGTTTATTTGTTTGAAAATGATTACCATTGCTAACACCTTCACGATCTGAAAAATATTTTCGAGATTCATTAGTGAACTATTATTTAAGTTGATCGTTATGTCATCTATCATATCATTTTGATAAACTCACGACACTCGAAACAACTTACATCAGATATTAAAAGCTGACAAAGGCTATTTATCAGTAGGAAAAAATAGTTTTGAAGACGTAATTGCATCAAATGATTTTCTAAAGCTACCTTAAAGCAAAACCTTTACAATCGCAGGGTAATGAATTGTTGTGTAATCGGTTTTAAACTGAAATACTTCAACGTTTCATGTGTTGAAGAATTTATGTAAATTTCCTTGAAGGATTTGGGCGTAGAATAGAGGATTATAAAAGCCGTAGTAAAACGTGTATGGATCTAGTCGGCATAGGCGTACAAGGCGAGGGTCGGGGGAACTGCCGCGCCCCGACTTGAAAAATTTCCAAGGCAAACTCTGTTTCAGGACAAGCACAAGTTGCTCAAAAATCCTGAATGATAAAAAATATTTCAATACAGTGAAAAAATTTTAAGGGCAAGTGGAAAATTGCTCAAAAATCTTGAATGATAAAAATACTTTACTTCAGTGAAAAATTTCAGGGCAACTATGTTTTCCAGGTCAAGCTCAAGTTACTCACAATCCTGAATGAAAAAAAATTTTTATTCAATACAGTGAAATCAGGGCCCATTCTGTTTTCCAGGGAAAGCGCAAGTTGCTCAAACATCCTGAATGGAAAAATACTACAACTTTATTTTTTTATGGGTTTCCAGATAACTTTTAAGAAAATACACCAAGCACTGTTTAAAAAAGCCCCAATAACAATTTTCAGCAAGACATTTAAAAAGCCAAAACACGAGTCTGATAGTACGTGCCAACTGCCTCCAAAAAAGCCAAATGTTGAAAAGAAAAAGCCAAACAGTTTTTTTTGACGCCAACTGCCTCTGAAAAAAGCCAAATTTACCAAATTTGGCGTCAAAAAAGCCAATCTGGCAACCCTGTGAGCCGGTTATGGCTTATCCTTCTGCACAAGCCTGTGACGTCACAATAAATAAGTAATGCTTGTTCTTGAGGCTGCAATGCAACGAATCAGCCATGCAAGGAAAGGGTTTTGGCGCCGAAAACTAAACGGAAAAGAAAGACGGGAATGCAAAAGTCATCTGCCCGAATTGAGTGAGATGTTAAAGTAAGAGAACCTGAATCCGCAGGACAACTAGTCATGAACCTGCCAGGAGCAAGAAGTAAGATTTCATTTTGGACAATTGAATTCCGCATTATGATGCTAGAAATATGCTAGAAGCTTTAAATTTCTGTGTATATATTTCCCTAAGCACATTTAAATCACAAAAGTGCTCCTGATAGTTCTCTTCTTGAAAAGCAGTTTCTTTCAAAAAACCGCTTTCACAATATCGAATCAATTTATGCGGATGTCATTCATCAGTCAATATCGATGCTAGTCACAGTGGACACAAATTTCAAAACTAACCAATTTTTATGAACGTAAATCAATACTATCTGACGTAAGCTGCTCTGGTTGTTGCGCACCATTGATATTTTGACCGAGAAAATAAAATTGTATCCTCCAGTTACAAACCAGGCGTTCCTCGTAGATTAGCGGCTATCAGTCTACGCTGTACTCTTCAATAACATGGGAGTGATTAATCTTTCGTGCAATAACCTGCATGAAAGTTGCATACATAGGGTAAGAAAAATTATCTATTGATGCTACATAAAAGAAAAATTTATCTAAAACTTGTCAACATCTGATGCTTGTGCTTCATGAAAAGTTGTTACTATTTCTCAAAAATTGATGGGTAGGGTCATGGGGCGGATAAAAGATAAAAGACGTGATGTCTTGAAACATCCAGTGGCCTTTTTCGCATACCGGGCGTGTAGGTTACGATAGGAGAGCATTCACCAGCAACCGATTCTCGAATAAATAACCTTTCCAGCTTTGACACCGTTTATATTGCACAGCTTAGGCCTTCTTTGAGAACTGTTGTAACTTAGATTAGGCTGCCAAAAAGATGCTTTACATCAATGACGCAAAAACTCCTCCATGAATAGCCTCAAACTTGCAGACAAACATACATTACACTCTTCAACCGTATGTGAAATTTGTGTTGATGAGTCTCGTGGTTTACCAATAAATTTTCGAAGTTTTGAAAACTTGAAGCTAAAGTAAAAACGTTTATTGGTGCTGAAGTTTCAAAGCAGATCCGCACTCTTGGCAAAGGGCAACCATTGCTCCATCACATCCTGCACGTCTGTTGCAGAAACCTCAAGCGCACCGACAGTACCCCTCGACAAATCCAGAAGCTTTGCCAGACGGACAACTGTCACGCGAAGCTTTGACGCTATTCCCGAAATATCAAAAGGTGAAGCTCGATAAGAGTTCTTGACCTTTAACCTGTGGCGGCTCTTTCGCGCGTCTGAAAAGTTTCGTGTGATTTTCATACGGAAAGTGAGCGAGAAATGAAAGCAATGTGAATAAGTGCAGCGTAGCTGCCTTGCCCAGTTGAAAAACGTGGGTTTCTACCACGGAATGTCGACATACTCGAGGGTCCGCAAGGTTCGATTTGCAGTAGGTTTGTTTTTATTGAATTGTGCCAAACTCAGAGCCACAGCCAGTAATTAGTACGCAAAATGTCACAAAAGTTTATTACGAAATGCAAAAAAGATTGCGATATTTTTATGATATGCTGTAAGTTGCTTCAGCCGTTTTTTAAAATACGTCGCGAAGTTTTCAACGTCGGCCTGTTGTTTTACAGGAGCCGGGTAATTTCTTTTATTCTTCTGCTCCAACTGTTGCTATCTACGTGGACTAAAGAAGCCGTTTCTCTTCAAAGATAAATCATCTCAAACAAACCGAATGTCAGCATTGTCTAACTCTAAAGGATTAGAATTACGATTATTGAAAAACAGATCACTAAAAACTCACAAGGAAATTTCAGTGAGATGTTTCAAATTTGAACTAAACAACAACAAACCAGTAGAAAAATCTGCTTATTTTTAAATCAAGTGTACAATAACTGGACCAACAGGCTCGAGAAGAAGAGTAAGTTCAAAGTTGAAGCAACTCGAATCTAGAATAAAGCATAATATAATACAATTCTAACTCATACTCATAACAAAAGTGTTTAGAACATTTATTATCGCTCTTGTTTTGTAATTTTACTGGGAAAAAGCATATTAGACGAGAAAAACATTTTGAAAGGTACAGGTTGCTTTACCTCATTTTTGGGATGTTTTATAAAAACGTCAAAAACCCCCTTCACCCTTCAAGGACCGCAAAGCTACTATAGTGGCAGCAACTTTGGCCAGTCATAACTTGCCGACCAATAGGGCTAGAGAGTTGATCAAACCCTCTACGGATTCGGCAAGTCTTCGACTTGAGACCGAAAAAAAATTTTTTCGGCTTGGATTTTGGGTTCTTTGTGTGTTACGTCACAATGAGAGCATGTTTGTGCATTTTTGGCGCCTTTGCCTGGCCCTGGCCCCCAGCCAATGAGAACTTTTTTCGCTCAAAGTTTTTTTGGATTTGTGACTCGAAAACGAGTCTTTAGAGCCCTTGATTGACTTGCTAGCGTATCTGGATCTAAAATTACGGCTCAAAAACCCTGTTTTTGGCAAAAATTTGAAATTTTCAATAAAGGTGACATTGGCCACTTCTATCCAACTTTGGCCACTCGTGGTTGGCAGCCAGATTGAGCTAGAGAGCTATTCAAACCCTCTAAAGACTCGTGAAGTCTTTTATATTAGATTTTTAAAAAAACTTTCACAATTTTTTTTGGTTCATGACCCCATGATTGGAGGATGTTTTGCGAATATTTTTATGATGTTATCCGCGGATCCAACGCGTGGATATTGTGGCTCAAAGTTTTATTGGATCCCGGACTCGAATACGAGATTTTAGAGCCCTTGATCGACTTTCTAGCATTTCTGGTTCCAAAGTTAGGCCAGAAAGAGCCAAATACTTTAATGATCTGCTAGGCCAACCCAGGGGATGTCCCTAATTAACTTACCATTCATTGGCCTCAATTTGAGGTCCAGGAACGCTAAAAAATCAATAAAACCACCAAAAAATTCAAAATATGGCCTAAAATCGAAAATAATTTTGTGTCAAAAAAATGGCTCTGCGGGATTGATGACGTCATCAAATAATATACAAATATGCATGAACATCCTCTCTATATCAATACATCAACAGAAAACCCGAACTCCAAATGCAGAATGTTTTTTTTTTATTGCAAACTACATGACTTCACGGGTCTTTAGAGGGTTTGAACGGCTCTCTCTCTGACGGCAAGTTATGGCCAGCTACAGTCAAAGTTGGAATTCACCCCAGATTAGCGTTTTGGGGAGCAAAATTTTGACCATTTTTTGTTTTTTGAGCCATAATTTTAGATCCAGATACGCTAGCAAGTCAATCAAGGGGTTTAAAGACTCGTTTTCGAGTCAAGAATCCAAAAGAACAATGAGCGAAAAAAATTTCACATTGGCCCGGGGCCCAGGGCCAGACAAATTTGGCCTAAAATTGCCCAAACATGCTCTCATTGTGACGTAACACACAAAGAACCCAAAATCCAAGCCGAAAAAATTTTTTTTCGATCTCAAGTTGAAGACTTGTTGAATCGGGAGAGGGTTTGATCAACTCTCTAGCTCTGTTGGTCGGCAAGTTATGACCGGCCAAAGTTGCTGCCACTATAGTGGCTTTGCGGTCCTTAAAGGGTTGGCTTGAATAATAACAATAATCAAAGTCTTACACAGGCCCATAACCACCTTGAGACACCAGGGGGGCGAAGAGTTTTCTGAGAGGTGCCCAAATTTTTTGAACTATGTCCAATAGTTTTAAACTACGTCCTCCACATTTTTCCAGGGGGGCGAAAATTTTTCTAGGGGGAACTTCGCCCCCCCTGGTTACGGGCCTGGTTTTACACGAAAAAGATAAGATTGATAAAGTTTTTGAGGGTAACCGCATTCAAAGTAATTTCTCATAGAGATCTTAGTATCTGATCCTTCTCCGGGAAAGGAATCCTTTTAATAGGCAGTGAATTTCTCACGAATTTACCCGATTGTATTTACCGACCATTGAAGGCACTGTCGTAACACCGCTGCCATGGCAGAGGGGCTATGATTGAAATCGTACTTGTGGTCGGCTTGTGATGCGCAGTTATTGTTAAGGGTGTTGTACAGAGTGAGGTGAAGTCACAGCAGAAAAAAGATTGGATGATAAGCATTAGCGAATACTTTCAAGCTTTTTTACAAAGTAAAATAGGCGAGATAAGCAGAAAAATGTGGGTTTTCACGAAATCGTTTTAGATTGCTTCTCAAGCGTATATGTGAAAGTTTGAAGAAATTTCATCATGCCAATGCACTTGATGCATCAGTGCTTCCCATCATGACAAACAAATTGTGGTTTCACATGTAGGCCAAGCTCTTCTCATGTGTGTAAATTACTTCTACAGCAGGTCAGGCGCTAACGATGTCGAAGGAGGAGGTCAGAGGGGAAAAAGCGTTTTTGCCATGTTTCCTACAGGTAAGCCATTAGCAGGTTAAAATTTGCAACCATGGAGTTCAGCCAGAAGAGAAATCCATAAAGTTTATTGGTCAATGGTCATACATTGATAAATACATACCATCTCTTATGTTTTCTATGGACCTTGGCCATAGGCAGTTCCGGACTAAGGTAGCGCGCGGCCCCAAGTTTTAAAAAAACATCTCAGCACCTGCTTAATCACAAGGTGTGTGGGCAAGGCATCCGTGTTTCTAGCTTTACTCTCTGCATGCTCTAACCAGTTCGCATCGTGACGTGACAGTCTGAGTGTAGCGTGCTGACCGCCAGTGTTGCCAGATGGTTGTAACCTAAATCTGCTAAATGGTGTCACAAAAACTGCTAGATTCTACTAAAGGTCTTGTCACAAATTTTCAGCTAAAAGCAGTGAAATTCTATTAAAAAATCTGTCATTTTTAACATGATTAAGAGAAACCTATAAAGTTATACAATATACTATTTTTTCGTCTTGCACTCGCTCTCAATAAGCATGGGCTAAAAATGCCGGTCTTGGCGGGCATTTTCGGCCCACAATTTTCTATCTATCACCAGTCAACATTTTGACTTTTTGAGCAACGTAACTGCAGCTTATCTCGTTTTTTTTGTATGACACACAGTTCAAGACGATCTTTTTCAAATGGTTGCATGTTTTCATACAGTAGAACAATTCATGACGATCTACTGTATAAAAACAACGCTCGGCTTTAAACAATCTGAGCATAGCTTCAGCCCTACAACTTTCTAAGTCTGGTCTTTGTAACTCAAAACTTTGTGTTACATTAGGGAGCATGGAAAAAGTTCTTTAGTCTTATTTGAGTGCTTTTGCTATCAGTTGTGCCTTTTAAGCTCACAATATTTTGCTATGATTGCATTATTGCAAACTTCGCAAAAGGTTTTTCTTGAATCAGCAGAATAGGCAGTAGGCATTGAGCCAACTTTTAAGTTCTGAATCTTGCAACCACATATGTCGAAACTTTTGGTAGCTTCGGTTTACCAGGAAGTTTATTTTACCAGGCATTACTACTTACTAGCGCAACTGAACCACTTGGAAATATCGTGCCGTAGGAAAAAAACATATTCTACCAATGTTGTCTTTTAACCTAACGCGCTCACTAGGCACACAAGCAAATCATTTACGCTTCACCAAGCCATCTAATTACTTGTTATTATGATACAATTATATCTTGAAGCAGCTTCTTTGCATCATGATAAAAATTCAAAATAATTGCAGGCAGCTTGTTGTGCTTTGTCCTGGTGTTACCCAATCGAAACGTCATGAAGAAATAAGTATATTTTTTGATGAAGAAGTTGTGAAATTTTCATCTTGAAAAACCGTTGGAACAGGTTTTTGGTCAGGAATTTGTTACCTGCTAAAAGTACCAAACGGTTGGTAAAATCCTGTAGAAAATAGCTAACTGCTAGATTGAAAAATTTTCAGCTAACAGTGAGGAAATCCTGCTAGATTTAGCAGCAAATCAGCGAAAATGGCAACACTGCTAACCGCAATCTTCTTAGACTGAAAAAAATTTGAAAAAAAATAAATAAGACTTTTTACAGAAGACTGCGGGACCCCCAAAAGCGCGGGGCCCGTAGCAATTGCTACATTTGCTACTATTGTTAATCCGGCACTGGCCATAGGGCTACCGTTCCTTTTCGCAACAGGAGAAGCTGGAATACAACCATAAGATTATAGGCTACACATTGTGCGCCTCTAGACTAACGTTTTGAAATGGGTGGGAAACCAAAAAACGTGAACCCCAGTGGCACAAATATGTCACGTTTGGTTTTAGACAAGAGCCTGGTACAACGAAAGCAATCACCTGTGAAAGCACTGTAGTCAAGAGACAGTGTACTTGAAGCTTTCTATTGAGTGAATGCAAGGAGTTTACTTATAGGAAGGTAGATCAAGGTGAAGAAAGCTTATGAGCCACTGCTCTGAAATTTTAAATATGTATTACAAACAGCTTTCGCGATATTTCGTGTTGTTAAATAAAACGAAATAACGTAGCTACTGTACTACATACAATGTACAGATCGACGTCGTTTCTATTTGCCGCACTTGCGAAAAAATCATTAATATACATTAAGAGCCCTAGTAAGTAGCTGAAATTGGTTGGTGCAATGCAGATGACTTTTTCTTTTTCTTTTTCAGCGTATTGGGTTGCTCTTGTGATGATCTTCCTTGGATTTGTGACGCTTGTTGCCCTGCTCGTAGAGCGACTTGTCAGTAAGTACTGTAGCGATGTGCCGTTCCAAACAATTGGTCAAAATTCCTGAAATCGGCTGCTTGCTTTTCCAAATAAAGATTCTTGCGCTATCACATCGCTGGCATGGGCGTCGGAAGAAGGTTGCAAGGGGGGTCTTTCCTCCAACGGGCCTTGACCTAGATTTTGAAATTTACCATTTTCCTGTGAAATTTTTAGCAAAAAAGGTTGTTTTCTTAGTTTTGAGTAGGTAAAATGAAATTTCACCACTTTTGGCCCTCCCCTTGGAAAAATATTTTTGGCTACTTCTGCAAAAATCCACTATTGGCCCTCCCCTGGAGAAAATCCTTCCGACGCCCATGATCACTGATATATCGCCAACCCTGCTAAGGTCACTGTTTTTCACGAAAACAACATGCAACAAGGGTTTGATGGAACCCTAAATAAGATTACGTTTTTCTGGGACATGTTGGTTCTGTAATATCAGGTGAAACTGATTTCTACTTTCATGCAGCCACATTTACTTTCCTGCAGCCACATTTACTCAGTGTAAAAAACAACCCTGGGAACGGGCGAATAACCCTGCATTACTTGAGCAGCGGAGAAACAAAGGAATTGCGCCCAAAATTAAAAATTCGTTAATCGTTGACCTAAAACCATGGGGTTATTTCAGGGCTGGATTAAGGGGGGCAACGGGAGCAATTGCCCCGGCCCCCGCTGAAAGGGGCCCCCTGTGATGAAATTTATTTGTTTCAAATAAAATACTCGTTTGAAAAATTTTTGTGATTCAGAAGCGATACAAGAATACAACTCTATATTATATTCCTATATCGCGTTAAGTGTCAAGGGCCCCCACCCAACAGCAACTGATTTCTCTACAAGTTCGACTGTCTGCCACTTTCAGTAATCGCTACTGAATAGCCTATAAGTATTTTCGGTTTTGTTCAATGTAAATTTTTTTGATTTCGCAGGTAACTATTTTCTTAATAATCGTTCTTTTGGCATGGGTATGACTGTCTGCTCGTGCACCACGCCTATTCCACAAATGTCACGAAAACGTTACTATCTGCGTGCTAATAAAGCTACTGGTTGCTGTCTGCTTTTTAGTATCAATCAATACTGCCACTGGAGTCAGTCTCGTTAACATCAGATTTTTGAAAAATGTTGGCTTCTTCAACATCAGATATCATCAAATTTTTACGCTACAGTTTCACGCAAAATGCTTCTATTAACAAATCTAACAAAGCGCGAGTCCCTCGTTGAATNCGAAACTGGGTGAAATATCGCCATTAAATGGAGAAGTCGTTTATAATTTACGTAAAATGTTATTCTCAACGCAGCGAAGAGAGCTTNTTTTGTTNGAAACGATAACCAAACACACATTAGGGTGAGAAAATGATGAAAGGAACTTAAAAATCGTGAATCTAACTTATTTCCCTCCTAAAATGAGAGGAAATGTGGAAAAAAACAACAACCCAATCAACCTCAGATTTGTCGCCAAAACATCAGACATCAGAATAGAAATTTATCTGAGAACTTCACAGCTGATGTCATGTTAAAATATCAGAAGTGGCAACACTGATATCAATAATCCTGAACTTCNGGTGTAGTTCCGAGGTAGCCGCAGACGAACTGAACCTTTGTTTCGTCATAATGGGNCNACGTATGCTGGAAACGCACTTTTCTTCCGATGGTTACTATCCTTGTGTTACAGTTACAGTACATCATAAACATATGAAGCTATTCATGCCATTTACATCACATGTAATTGCGTGGTCTGTCAGAAAAGGTTTTTAATCAGTCCATTCGCAGAACGAGAGAACAGAAAACGAGATTGCAGTGTTTAGCTAGCGCCATGCCGAAACCTATAATGCCATCAGGACCTATGAAAAGCGCAAAGCTTCTAAGAAAAAGGGCAAAGTTCTGGCAGTGTTAGCTAAAACGCCGCGACTGAATCCCTTTTTCTAGCAAAACGTTCAAGCAGCAACGTTAAAGAAGTGGCGTTAACCAGAGCACCCGAAAGTGAAGGTGAAATCAAGACATTTGCTTGGAAACAACTTTAACATTCGTAGACGACAAAATCGGCTTATATCGCAAATGTTTTCCGGATTGCACAAAATTATGGTGAATAAAGTTACTTTCGCAGGTTTTTGGGTGGGCGATCGCCCCAATCACCCCCTGTGGATCCGCTCCTGCCCCAACCAGGAACGGATCCAGGCCGTAAGCTTAGAAGGGGTGAATTCAGTAATACTTGGTAGTCAAGTCTTATTACGGATACTGTTTTCCGAATTATATCGCGAATACTGTTTACCGAATTGTACAAAATCATAGTAAATAAAGTAACTCTCGTTGGTTTCAGGGGGGTCGATCGGCCCTCTGGATCCGCCCCTGGCCCCAACCGACACCAGTTCCCTCAAGTTCACGCAGACACTAAATGTAGACTGCTTGTTTTTCCCCAATTGCTTTATGCCACTGCTCAATAGCCATTTACGCATGGACGTCGGAAAGATTTTACCCGGGGGTGCAACAGTGGATTTTTCCAGGGGCAGCCAAAAAAAATTCCAGGGGGTGATGGCCCAATGTGGTGAATTTTTTCACACACTCAAAACAAAGAAAACAACCTTCTTGCTAAAAATGTAATCAGAAAATGTAAAATTTCACGGAGGCTGACGCACATGCACGTAGGTGTACGACAATGAGTGAACAGAAGGAAATGTTTGCCCATATATGGATGAAGACAGAAACTATGGTACATCTTTGCCTTTAGTGCGTTTCCACCTTCCTACTCACATTTTTTCTGTTTGACTACAAGTGTTGAACAATAACTCCAGCAAAAGTGCTGGAGGTTTAAAAGCAAGGACGCTAACTTATCCGGGTCAATTTCCTTGCTCAATGTTACAACAGACAGTTTGATTGCGCGGTGCCTTAGCGACGCACTGGTAAAGTAACGTTGCTGTATTTTTAAGTTACGA